>Ga0208872_1000693_pt1 | contig 23040 bp, 21 predicted proteins | sample CryBogCBH12Aug08_FD_185508 | JGI IMG/M metagenome (GOLD analysis project Ga0208872, IMG submission 185508) | Freshwater microbial communities from Crystal Bog, Wisconsin, USA - CBH12Aug08 (SPAdes) | ecosystem: Environmental > Aquatic > Freshwater > Lake | place: Crystal Bog, Wisconsin, USA...
CTACGGGAAAAAGCATCTAGCTCCACAGGTGCGGGACATTTTGGAACATAGCGGACTCAAGCTAGACTTGTTCGGGTTTGATTGAACCGGGTGGCAATTTCAGGGAGGACATGGGTATGATTACGTCGGATAAAGAAGTTGAACGGCGATTAGCAGCAAGAGGGTTCGCGGGAAGAACCGCTGTCATTAATTACCGGACATGCTGTTGCTGGTGGTCACCGTAAACAGTCCTGCAGTTCGCGCTTCACGCCTGCCCAGTGAACTTCCCATTTGCCGCCTTTTATAAGGCAGAATAAATGCAGGGAAATTCTGCCTAGAACGGAACCAGCCAGCCGCAACTTTAAATTTTGTAAACGGTTTAAGGAGATGAGCCAACTTTGCGCCTGCCTACTGGCGATGGCAAGTCACAATTCTGGGCAAGGTCGTCGTGGTTCGCACAGCCCATCACGTCCAGCGCCATGGCGATGCTGACGACTTATCGGTGCCGCTTTCACGGTTGACAGTTTCAGCGGCACGGCTCAGTTTTGATCGTGGCTTCATCACACATCAGAGCAGTCATTTTTATAGCAGCAATGTTAATGTTATCACTGCTGTCAGGGTGTGTGAGTCCACAAGCAGATTCGGATTGGAGCTGGAAGCAGGCTAACCCTTACTGGAAACCAACAATTCCTGCGGATACAGCCGCGCAGCAAGGGATGCATTGGTAGCTACGTTAGGCCGCTTCAAGCACATGACTAAATCCACTCAATCAAATCCTCCGAAATTCCGGTTCTCGAATATATTCTGGACGGGCCTTGTTCTGTTAACTGTCGGCAGTGGCCCACTGCTCGTTATCATTTTATTTGCAGCTTTGGGCATAACCAAGGATCCGAATCCGAACCCGATAGGTTTTGGGATTCTGGCCTTCTTTACTTTTTTGCCGAGCGTAGGACTTATTCTGGGTGGGTCGCTAGTATCTATCTCTCGGTATCGTGCAGCTCGAAAATATTTTCATGACCATGCTGCCAAACCAGATTAGATGCGAAGGCAGACCGCCCGGCGCGGCGTCCTTATCCGCCATCTCCAATGGTTTGGTTGTCGTGGTGGGACTCGAACCCACAGCCAAGCCCTTATAAAGGACACGCTCTGCCATTGAGCTACACGACAATCTAGTTCACACCACCATCCTCAGCGCCTTGTGGACACTGGACGGCGGCATTTTCAGCTCTCGCGCAATCGCCCGCAGTCCCAGTCCACGCGCTTTCAGCTTCCGAATCTCGCAAGCGCGCCCGTTGATCGTGGACGGACGACCGAGCTGCACACCGCGAGACTTGGCAGCACGAAGACCGGCGTTCACGCGCTCCTTGATGATCCCCCGCTCGAACTCAGCCACGGCCATCAGCACGCCGAGTTGCAACCGTCCGGCAGGATTATCATTGGACGTGTCGATGCCCTGACTACTGGCAATCAGCGGAACCTTGAGCCGGTTCATCTCATCGAGGATCAGAGCCAGATGCGTCAGACTGCGACCAAGGCGATCCAGTTTATAAACGACGAGCCGCTCGATTTTCCCGGCGCGCATGTCTTGTGTCAGCTTATCGAGTTCAGGTCGCGATGCCTTGGCACCGGAAATCTTGTCCATATATAGGGTGAGGTCTTTCCAGCCGCGCTGGCGGCAGTAACGGCGAAGCTCCAGCTCCTGACTGTCGGTGCGCTGACCTTCGGTGCTAACCCGGATGTATACTGCTGTGTTCATAAAACAAATGTTTTCCGACCATCAGATTCAAAATCAGGATTCATTGTGAAATCAGGTGTTTCGTGATGGTCATTTTGGGGGGTGATTTGTGAACGGCCTTATTTGGCATTCTCGACATCTAACTCATGCCCCTCCGTCCGCAGATTGACCGGCTCGCGCCGCACCTTGCGCGGCGGACGTTCGCTGACCACCCGAATAATGCGAGAGGGATCGATCTTGTTGGGCACGATGATTTCAAATTCTGCCCAGTCGGCCTTGTTCACGGGCTTGCCAGACAGCATGTCCCCGAAAATATTGGTCAGTTCCTTCAGTGTGTAAACGGTCTGTCCGGCGGGCCAGATGCCGAAGAGAACCGGGAAATCCGAGGGCAGCAGGCGGAAGATGAAGCCGTTGTAAGCCCCCCGCCTTTCTTTACCGGCCTTGAGAATGGCCCGCCAGTTTTTATTGAGAGTCGAATGCGGCGAATACGGGAACACAAAGACCCCTTCACGCCGGTGCGAACGAACTCGGTGCAGACCGTGTTGGAGGATGCGTGTCGTCAAATTGTGCTTAGTCCAGTGAATCACCAACATAAACGTCCTTATTCTGATTCGGCACCAATGCGATTAATTTATTGAGCGAACCCAACCCGCCGCTCGCCGTTAAACTCGGTGGTGACCGCCGCACCGTTATAAATCTCGGCGAGCGAATAGTCCGGCTTTTCAGCCAGCGTCAGACCCTTCGCCTGCGCCAGACGTTTGGCCTCGTCACGGTTCAGGCGGCGGAATTCACGGCTGCCGAGCAGACGGCCCGGGCGCAGAATGGCGCTGTCGAGCTGACGCACCCTCGCATTGGTAGTAGCGATGACGTTCAGCTTCAGATGGTCGCCGAGAAATCCATCGGCGAGATTCAGCAGGTTCGACACCTTATCACGGTTGCCGCCGTCACGCGGCAACAGCAATTCCTCGGCATCTTCCAGCAGGACGATTTTCTGCTTCTTCTTGTTCCGACTGGCTTCGCCGATCCAGAACGCGACAAAGCGCGGGTCGAACAGCATGTCCGCCGCCGACACCGGCACGAAGTAGAACACCGCCTTGTCAATGAGGCGGGCCATGAGGGCGCGCAGGTAGCTGGTCTTCCCACAACCGGGCGGCCCGTGCAGGATGCTGAGGCCGCTCTGCTTCTGGCGCAGGCGCTCGCGCCAGTCCTTTTCCCAGCCCGGGAAGTCGTCACCGTAGTGGAGCGCCAGCTCCTCGGTGCTGACCGGGGAGGTGCGCCCGATGTTCACGGTCTCCGTAACCGGGCCATGATCCCTCAGGCTAATGATGTAGAAAAACGGCTGACCGGCACCCTGCGGCTTCACATAGCAGCGGAAGCGCTTGGCGATTTCCTGCGCCGCCTCCGGCGTCGACGCGTAGATTTTGAAGGTGTCCTCTTCAAGACAGCCGAAGGCGTCGTTTTCAAAGCGGAGCAACAGACGGGCGGTCTTGAGGTTCCCGCTGCGATCGATGATGGTTTCAGAGCGGAACAGCTTGTCGCGGTGATCGGCGGCGAGCAGCTTGACGCGGATCGGGCCCTCCAGCGTCACCTTGTGATAGGGGCGGGTCAAATATTTGCCAAGCAGTGCCCGTTTAAAAAACGAGACGCTGCTAAAACTGTAATCCTCGGCGAACGGGGCGTAATCCTCTTCGCTTTCGGGCAGGCCGGCGGCCAGCGCCTCCTCCGCCGGTTCGATGACCGGCGACAGCGCAACCGTGGGTTCAAGAATGTTAAACATATATTTTTTCGGTTATGGTTGTTTCCAGAGACGGTGCCGCCAAACGACGACGATGCCACAAGGCATAGCCACGCTTATGCGGAATTACACCGGATCGGGATGCAGCGCTTAGCGCTGCGGTTTACGAAGCACCAAGCTTCATCTACCTATTCGGCAGACGAGCGCACACCAGAAGTTTGTATGGTTGGAAACCACGTTGAGACTTTAGGGCAGTTGGCCCGGGTTGTCAAATTTGACTGGTCACACCGTTCGCTTAAGGCGGAATGCTACGGTCAACAGTTCATTAATGGAGATCGTTACTAGCACATGCAGATCTAGCTTATACACTTTTTAATAACTATCTGACCACCAGCTTTATCAAACAATGCGGCGATTTTTTCAGCTTCTTCTTTTGTATCACATCGAGTCACAAGGCATGGCATTACACCCTCGGCCAAAGTTTTTGCCTCGGCAAGCCCCAAACCGGGTTTTGCGTCAATCAATGCCTTGATGACGCTGATTTTCTTGTCATCCGGAACAGCAACTAGAGTAATTTCAAATGAAGTAACAACTGGGGACGCTTTCGTAACAACATCTTTAGCATAATCGCCAACCATTTTTTCTAAGAGCGTATCGCGTTCTAGTAACAGATGTCTGGTTTCATTAGTTTTGGCCACCCCGAACTTTTCGCATAAAGCTTTGTGCTGGTCAGCCTCGGTTTTCTTGATAACAACAGATTGCTTTATGGCATTGATTTCACCCTTAAGGACAGCAATCTGCTTGGGGTAATTCGGTGAAGAACTCTTCAAAATAGCATAAGCAAAGGTGGAGATGAACCCCACGATTAGACTCAGGGGAATTAACCATGGAGTTTCAGTAGTATCGTTGACCGTGCTCCAGCTGACTAACCCCCCCGTCGCTAAGCCGCAAAATGAAATAAAAGCGCACGCGCCGCACACCGTCGTTAATCCTTGATTAAAGGCCGTTGAAGCTTGCTGTTCTTCTAGTTTCACCAGCTCGGCTTCCTTGGCTCTCTGCCTTTCCGACAATGTTTGAGATTCATCGCCTACGTCTTCGGCCAACTCCTGCGCCGAAATCAGCTTCAGTAGTTCTGGCCGATTAAAAATATGTTCTACACATTGGTCGCATTCTTTGAGTTCCTCAGGCTTCAGTCGGGCCGCATTCTCGCGGATAAAGCGGTCGTAGGATCGTAGCGCGTTTGCCAGACGCTCCTTATCCTCGAATTGCCGAAATTCGCTGGTTTTCATCTGAGGAACCTGTTCATACAGTCGCTTCGCATGGGTGGCACGGATGTAGGCCTGTGCCGGATTCTGACCAGAGGACTCTTCAATATTGCGTAGATGTTCGGAACAGGTGAACACCATCTCGCGTAACAGGTTTTCACGCTCAGCCACCACGGCCTCTTGCTGCTCGCGGAATTCCTTCATCAACTCTATGCGAGCCATCTCGCGTATCTTGCTATTGATACCGTCCAATTGCGCGGTTTGAATGACATTAGCCCCCACATTGACGTAATCAACCCAGTCGCGTTTCGGTGCCATAATTCAGTCTTTCAAGTGATTCTCGGTTATTTTGGTTATGAAGGTTTAACAGGGCATTTGGACGGGTGTCACCCTGATGGCGGCGGCGATTTGTTGCCCAGTGACAACCGCCACGCTTAACTCGACGCGCCATTGCAGGTGATAAATTGGCGTTTCGGGAATCTCAAGCACAACTTGCTCTAGCACTTGCCTGACAGCTTCTGAGTCCAATGCAGCCTCAGTTTGCATTGTGATCTGGTAAGTATGAGGTCGCCGCGCATCGGGGTTGACCTGCGCGTTGATAAAATGGCGCTGAATCAGTAACGCCTCAACGGTTCCGATTGGGAACACGGTTTCGAGATATAAATTGGGATCAATATTATCAGGGTCATTGTGTCCGTTTGCCATGCTGTCCTTTCCCAACGCATGCCAACACGACCACCCGAGGGTGCTGCCTGCGCTTGTTGTTGCTATGAAAGCGTAGCAATTAAGAACCCACCGTGCGGTTATGGTCAAGCGCAATTATTCAGCGCATGGCTAGAACCAAATCACCCGCCAACATCGTCGGCCCCCATATCCGCAAGCGGCGTTCCGACCTCGGCCTTACGCAGGAGCAATTGGCCACCCGCTGCCAGTTGGCTGGTCTGGATATTTCCCGGGGAACGCTGTCGCAGATCGAGGCCCAGTTGCGCTGCGTTACGGATGACGAGCTACTGGCCTTGACCCGCGTCCTGAAGGTGACCGCCGACAGTCTGCTGCGGCGCAAAGGCGGTCGGTCGAATCCTTGAGCGGGAAGTGCCCGCTAGCGACTTCGGCGCGAAGGTGTCTGAACGCGCAAATTTTCTTTTTCTCTTTTTTTGAATGCCTGCTCTCTTTCAAGAACCCGCCGCTTTAATCCTACGTCATTGTTAACGCAGAGTTTAAAAACCGTATCGCCGTCAACGAATCCTTGCCGAAGTAATAGGCGGGCTAGTTTGAGGATTGTCTGCCAGTGCGTCAGGATAAGCTTTCTTAAATTTTTCCGATGATTCTCCAATTTGGTGGCATCTAATTTCTCTAGGCGTTTGATTTCCAGAATATCCAGATAATCCCCCATGCCTAATTCACGCAGATGCAGGTCAAAATCACCATCGGTATCCATGTGCAGACCCGAATCCCAAAGCGCCTTTGCTAGAGCAGCAACGCCAGCCTCATGAAAGCTGATGTGGTCGTTAGGAAAAGCCGCCAAAATACTGTTAACCCGCACATTGCCGTCGATTTGGGATTGCTCAAAATCGTCATAGAGTTCTCTATTTGTCTGCCGCAGGGCGGGTGAAAATAGCGCCACCCAATCCACCAGTGGAGATTCTTGCGCGTAAATTGCAGCAACAGCGTGCCCGGCTTCATGAACGGCGGACAACAGCAATTTGTTTTCCTCAACCCAATCTTCCAACCAATTGTAATCACCCACTGGTGCAATCGGCTTATCCCGGCAGCTCCATCGCTTTGTCCACTGCCAGTATTCTGCGGCGGCGGACAACTGTTTTCTTGTAAATAAGAAGGGATCTCTGCCAGTTGGGATTTGTTGGCAAGGGGTTGTTAAATTTTTCATACGTTAATATTTTGTTGGCATGTCCGAGAAATATCATTCCGCGTCCAAATCAAGCTGATTCAGTTTATAAAGCACCAATTTTAGCATGCTAATTGTGCAGGGATGGTAAGGAAGCTTGGCCTTCTTCTTGTGCAAGGCCCGCAAAAAATCATTAGCAGCAGCGTGAATTTTACATGAGCCTGCCGCAAACCGTTTGGGACGAATTACTGCAGCCTGACCGGACGCGTCAGCACTTTGGGAGCATCCGCCTTTGCCAGTAATAATTAAACGCATCCCTGCCTTGGTGATAACCCGATCTGCCGGGATTTCTAGGAATTCCGCATACTGTTCATTGGTTAGCAGGTCAATGTCAGACGGGAACGTTTCGGTGACTGATTGCTGGGTCGATTCACCAGCCATTTCTTGCATCATAAACATAACTTTGACTTTCTCATTTCATTGTTTCGTTGAAGGCACTGGGCGTTGTTGCCCGGTTCCTATTGTCGGTGAGCGTGGGCTTGGGTCTGCTTGGGCTTCGTCATTGGCCATGCCTTTCGGGCTTACCACTTTGGACTCTGCTGCTCGGGACTTTTAGCCCGCACTCTCGGCAACGCTGAAGAAGCTAACAAAACGATTGAAGGTTGATTGGACAGTTTTTATGGACGGAGTTTTGTCCAATTAGGAAAATCGCAACTGGCCGCCAACCAGCTCAAAGCTGGCGAGCTTCCGGCCACGAGTGGTTTTTAAACCAAGGCGCTGACGTTGCTTGCCGACGGCAAGAATTGTAAGGTGTTTATTGTTGAGAAAGTGCCTACATGCGACAGCAAGAGCATTTGGTGACAGTGTGTATAGCGCCGGAACGCCGCCACCCGGCTCTGCCCAATAGGTCAGCAAGAATCGGCTCAACTGGGATGAAGGACGCCCCTCATAGTCCACACTATACGGATTGCTGCCGAGCACTCGACCAAGTTTGATGAAGAATCGGATATCGTTTTCCTGTAGGGCGTCCAATATGGCCTTGTCGATTGGCGGCAACCGCAAATCACGCTTCTGTTTCTTTGTGCATTGCAGACTAAACAACATTCGCTCCCGCAAGCGCTGTTTTGGATTCAATCTGCGTTCACGCGCAAACATCAACTTGATTTCACGTCCAAGCGTTGTGTCCGTAAGCAGTCTGCTTTGCGCTTCCCTGACGGATTGCTTGATCTTGGAGAGCGGGGTGTTTCTGCCCAGCGATGTTCGCGAACGTGTTCGTTTCAGATATTCATCCACATCGCCAGCATCGAAATAAACCTGCTTACCCTTCGTTGACTGAAAGCGAGTTTTCCTCGGATGTTTTAACAGATAACCATACGGCCCGCTGAACCAGAAAGAATTTGAATCTACTACGCAGCCATCTATTTTGACGCTGCCAATAATTCCCTCGGTCTGGAATCCATTACGCTTGGGATATTTTTTGATTTGGAATTTGCGGCACATGTCACGGAATCGCTCATACTCAGCTGGCGTTACAGGGCTGGAGTTTGCATGAATTCCGACGCGTCCGCGCACCGTCGTGGGGATTAAATTGTTGTCAACGTCCTTGTAGCCATTAACAACAAGCCATGCCAAGTGTGGTCGAAATGTCAGGGCATTCATTGTAGCGCGTATTTTTAATTCGGCCCGCCGCCATACGCATCGTAAACATGCTGATACACCGCCTCGCACTTCGCCTGATAAACCGCTGGCGAATATGCCGTCGGTAATTTATCGAGCGCCACCTCGATGCACAACCGCACCGCCGCCCGCGTCTGCTGCCGCTTGCGCCAGTCCAGCACCAGCGCCTTGGCCTTGAGCGTCTCAAGCATCTCCTTGGCGACCGCTTTCACCTGCTTCTCCTCCTTGGCGCTGATGTCCACACGGGGCTTCGTCAGAATGTCGAAGATCGCCAGTTCATCCTCGGTCATCTCCTCCCGGACATGGCGCTGCTCTTCTTCATTCAGCTTCTTGGCGAACTGGAGCAATTGTTCGTAGATGGATTCCACGTTGGCAGATCCGGCGTTGTAGTCGTCAATCAACTGCTGGAACTTCTCCAGAAAATCCACCCGCGTCCGGTTCTGTTCGAGCATGGACATGAGCTTGGCCGTGATTGCCGCCCGCAGTCGTTCCAACTCAGCCCGCTTGTGCGCCTTCTTGAAAAACTTCCGCAGTGCGTCGAAATCAATCCGGCTCAAGTCGAGCGGCTTGGATTCCTCCTTGATTGTATAGCCGCTCGCGCCGATGGACTTGTCCAGCACACCCTCGATCTGCTGCATGACGCCGGTGATGTCCACCACTGGCATCAGCGCCCGAATCATGTCCGCCAACGTCACGAAGAGCGCACAATGCGGTGCGAATTGGCTGGCTGACGAGTCGGGCAGGATCGCCCGGTAAACTAGCGCAGTGCGTGCGGCCAGAGCGAGAAACTGCTTCTTGCAATCATCATTCACCAAGAGCGCATCATGCGCTGCAAACTTGAGGGCTTTTACGCGTTCCAGCGGTCTTGATTCTTGGAGGATGGCGTCCACGTCCACGCCGCGCTGTTGGCAGAACTCCACCGCCTCGGCAATAGCCTTTTTCAGCATCTTGACCAGCTCCGCCTTCTTCTCGACCGGCGTGGCTCCACCACCACCCGTGCCGCCTCCGGCATAGATGGCCAGTGCCTTCTGCAAATCCCGGAACACGCCGACATAATCCACGATCAGGCCGTTCACCTTGTCTCCGAATACCCGGTTGGCGCGGGCGATGGTCTGCATGAGCGTATGGTTGCGCAGCGGCTTGTCGAGATAGATGGTCGAGCAACTCGGAACATCGAACCCGGTCACCCACATGGCGCACACAAACACCAGCCGGAACGGATCATCCGGATCTTTGAACTTCGTTTCCAAATCCTCCTTAACCATCCGCAGCCGGTGCGGCGTGATGTCCAGCCCCTTCGCCTTGAAGTCCGCCGCCTCGTTCTGCGCCTGCGACACCACCACCGCCATGTCGGTGCCTTTCATCCATGCCAACGTGTCCAGCGTGGCATCCTGCTCCTCCGGCGTGGCCTTGGTCAAAGACTTCTGCAGCACTTCTTCGTGCTTCACCCACGCCGCCTTGACCTTGTCATACATCTTCACCGCCGTCAGCTTGTCGATGCAGACCACCATCGCCTTGCCCTTGAAGCCGCGCCCGGTGAAATGCCGCACAATGTCCCCGGCGATCTTGTCCAGCCGCTCGTCGCGGGTGATCAGGTGATACTGCTGGCCCAGAACGCGCTCCAGCTTGCGCTGCTGCTCCTCATCCAGTTCCGCGTCTTCGACGACTTGGTAGATGTCGTCATTGAGCTGCTCGTTGGTCAGTTGTAGTTCCGGAATGCGGTTCTCGTAAAACAGTGGCACGGTTGCGCCGTCGTCCACCGACTGCTTGAAATCATAAACGCTGACGTAATCGCCGAAGACTTCCTTGGTCTTCTCCTCACCCTTGGTCATCAGCGGCGTGCCGGTGAACCCGATGAACGCCGCCTTGGGTAGCGCATTGCGCATGTTCATGGCAAACGTGTCATACTGGCTGCGGTGCGCCTCGTCCGTCATCACAATGACGTCATCGCGATCGGACAGCTTGGGAAACTTGCCGCCTTTCTCGGTGCGAAACTTCTGGATCAGCGTGAACACATAGCGGTGATCCTCGGTCAGCAACTGCTTCAGATGCTCAGCACTGTCGGCGCGCACGCGTTCCTCCGGCTCAGTCACCGCACCCACGCTGGCGAAATTCTTGTAGAGCTGGTCATCCAGCTCGGTGCGGTCAGTCACGCCGACGAACGTCCAGTTGCCCGGAATCTTCCGCAGCACCTTCTGGGAGAAGAACACCATCGAGTAGCTCTTGCCGCTGCCCTGCGTTTGCCAGAACACGCCCAGCCGTCCCCGGTTCTGCTTCAGACCAAGCACCGCATTGATGCCATTGTTGACGCCAAGATACTGGTGGTTCTTGGCCACGATCTTCCTGATCTTGCCGCCTTTTTCCTCGAACAGCGTGAAGTTCTCCACCAAGTCCAGCAGCCGAGTTTTATCGCAGGTGCCTTTGATGAGCGTTTCCAGCGAGATGTTGCCCGGCTCGGACTCGCTGCTGATCTTCTTCCAGTCGCAGTAATGTTCCCACGTCGCCGTCACGCTGCCCATGCGGCCCTCGATACCGTTGGAGGCGAGAATCAGGGCGTTGTATGTGAAAAGCTGCGGGATGGTCGTCTTGTAGTCGGTGATGTTGTCCTTGAACGCAGACTCCACGCGTTCCGTGACTGCCTTGAACTCGCTCACCACCAGCGGCAGCCCATTGACGAACGCCACCAAGTCCGGGCGGCGCTTATACATCTCGCCCGTCACCCAGAGCTGCGACACCAGCAGGAAGTGATTGTTCGCCGGATTATCCCAGTCAATGACCCGGATGCGTTCCGGCATCAGCTCGCCGTCCGGCGTGCGGATTTCGACCTTCACGCCGTTCTTGAGCAGCGCATAAACCTCGCGGTTGGCAGCGGCCTGCGACATGACGCTGCGGTCGCGGATCAACTCGTTCACCGCCGCGTCAATCGCTTCCGACGGGGCTTTGGGATTCAGCTTCTTCAACGCCGGTTCAAGATGGCGCAGCAGCACCACCTCCCCCATGTTGTCCCGGCCCAGCGTGCCACCCTTGCCGAAGTCCTCATCAAATGCGCCGATGGTCTGCCACCCCAGCCCGGCAAAAAGCCCGATGGCTGGTTGCTCGATTAGCGTGTCTTCGGAGTAGGCGTGGGGCATTGCGCTAGTTGTTCAGTCCGGGTTGATCACCTTGAAGGCTGTCCAAAACTATTTTTAATTCCTGTGCTAAAGCAGGTGGTAACGATTCACTCGGTGAAACATCAGCCAAGCCTTGGGCTTCGTCGAAGCTGTTAAGTTCAAGTTTTTGCAACTCAAAATAATCATACGTTTCACTCCCTTTCGCGCTCGCGTTAACCACCTGATATTTGACCATAAGCTTCCCGTTATATTGGACGCAGAGAAAACCGAGATGATCGTCGGCCACGTCCAGATTCGGATGGATAAACTCGTAGTGTTCGCTCTTGAAGGGGTCTGCTTCGCCTGCCGCTGCGAGGTAAAATGACGTGTCAGACCTTTTGATCCCCATGTTGCATCTCTTGCAAGAGACGCTGAGATTTTTTATCTCGAACATGTATTGAGGATACATTCCATTACCCTTTGGCAACACATGCTCAATATCGATAGTCATGTTATACCACCCATTCATTGAGCGGCGGCAGTAGCAGCAGCATTGGTTTGTTTTTGCGAAAAGGTATGGTTTTATTTTCGCTTTGATTGGTGCTGCTTCGGGTTTGTTCCAGCCTCCCACAACGCTTAAGCTCGCAATCAACCGCTTTTCTTCTGGCGTGAAGATAATCATGCACGCCTCCCTTCTCTCATCAATTCCAGCCTACGGGCCATGTCTTCAAATTTGGTAATAACAGCCTGCTGCTTCTCATCGTAGCTCTTGGTGCGAAGCGCCCCTAAACCTAAAAGAACTTGATCCAGATTTTGGTCGCCGGAGTTTAGGGAGTTCAGCAGGGCGACGGCACGCTGGGAAAGATAGTGATTCTTCGGCGTTATTAGCCCAAATAAACGGTCATACATTTCTTCAAGGCTTAGCGTCGTATGGTCAAATGGCAGTGCGTTCTCACCTTTAATCTCATAAACGAAAACTTCGTCGCTTGCGGCTTCCGCTCCAGAAATGATGATTGGTGAATGTGTCGAGATTGCAATCCGTGGCTGGTAATGATGAAAAAGATCAAGAAGTGTCCGAACGTAACTCTGCTGCCACGTCGGATGAAGACTGGTGTCAGGCTCATCAATTAAGATTACGGAATTACGCTGAATTTCCGTTGAGATGAACGCCACGGTCGTAATAAAGCAGAGTTCACCAGAACATGCTTCTAGCAATGGAATTGGTCTTGAGTCCCGATAAAAAAAATACTCCATGCGTGCAACATGGGTTTGGCGAAGAAGCCGCTCGTGTTTAGCGAGAACAGCAAAAGAAAGATTATCAATTTCTGACCATGAGTGTGATTTGAGGCTCAACTGCATTACCCTGTTACCTAAACCTCTCTTCTGCCATTTTAGCAATGCGGCATGCAAAGCCTCAGCTTCGTCTCGCGGTAGTCTTGCTGCTGCATCTGGAAAAAAATCTAGGCTAACATTGAATAGTCCGATTCCAACGCATGGTTCAAATTTGGTATAATCCAACGCTCTGGTAAGGTTCTTGAGGACAAGTGTGTTTTCTGACCATGTTCTTATCAGAGCGTCCCGAACCACCTTCACTGCGATGTTTCGGCCTTGCCGTGCGCCAAGAAATCGGAAGTGCTTACGTGCCCGGAAATGGAAACGGTCGTAGATCGTTGGCGCGATCGCGATCACATGTTCTTTTTGGTCTAGGAACCCCTTACATAGTTGCCGCAATAATCGGCTTTTTCCTGAGCCGTTCGGGCCTATCAGCACGTTTACCGTGTCAGGGCGAATGGTTTTTAAATCTATCATGGGTCAGTTTATTGTGAGGTCTAGTTCGCCCGATAGCAGACGTGGTAGCAGCAGGTCGCGCGTGCGGCGGAGGTTGGCGTTCTTCGCCAGCAAAACGCGGATTGCCTGATACATCGGATAAACCGTGCTGGCATAGTCGCGCTCGATATTTTCCGGCGGCAGCGCGATGGGCAAATCCCGAAATTCACCGCGACTGATTTCCTTGAACGTCGCGCCGGACGCAACGCCGATAATCAAATCCATGCTTTGCTTTATCCACTCTACGATGTGATACGCGCAAAGCTTGGCGTTTGGGATGCAGGTAACGAAGCCCTGATTTGTGGTTGCGGGCGTCGTGTTGATGGCTATCACGCCAATTGTCGCCCGGCTGGTCATCATCACGCAGTTCGCCGGAAAAAGTTTTGCACTGCTCTCTCGCAAACCAAGCTCGTTAATCTTCCGTGAAGACTCCGCGATAAAAAGAGCACCAGCCGCAGTCAAGTCTGATGGCGAATACCAGTTGATCGTGCCGTTGTCCCAGTATGCCGGTTTTTTGGTCGAGGGCGTTCCGCCGCCGAGCGTTTCAACTACATCGCCGATGCGCGTGGCCTGCCATCCCTGCGGAATTTTTCCCAGTGGCGAGGCGACGAGTTTGACTTGGGCGTGGCCGGGGAAGCGGAAATGGACGAACCACTCCCGGTAAAGTGTCTGCGCCATCCGCTCCAAAATCTGTATCCGCCGCGTGTTGTTCTCAATCAGGTCGTCGTAGGCGGACAGGATACCAGCGATCTGCCGTTGCACCGGAAGCGATGGAACGCCAACTTCAAAAGACCGAAGGTCGCGGAGAAGCAGATTCTTCTGCGCCGTGCCACTCGCAAACTCGATCAACCGGCGAATATCCCCTTGCAGCGCGTAGTAAAGGAAGCTTGGCTCGACGCGACTCGCAATCGGTTTCAGAATCGCAACGCTCTTCTGGAATGTTGTCCTGCGCGTCAGTTCATTGTCCGGGGCTATCGCCATCCGGCCAATCGTCCCACTGTTCGTAATTAGAACATCGGTCGGTGCAAACTTGGTTCGCCGGTGAGTGTCGAGGAAGTCCGCTTCAGTAATTTGCCGCGCGCCATCGTAGTTCAGCTTCCCATTCGCGACATCCTTGCAACTCAGAAAATAGAAGCCGGAGTCTGCTTCATCCTGACAATCGCCATGTTTTCCATCAGTGATTTGAGCGCAGATGTCTTCCAGCTTTTCGGGTTTCCAGTTGTTGTTACCGTTGGCTGCCATCGTCACGCCTCCAGAAGTTTCGCCGCGTTGCCGGTGATGCGTTCTTCCAGTTCCCGCGCCTCGACGTTGAGCGTTTCAAATTCTTCGGTCAGTTCCTCGAACTGCTCCATGAAGTCGGCATTGGTCACTTCCACGCCCGCCGCCACACCTACATACCGGCCCGGATTCAAGCTCCAGCCCTGCGCTTCAATTTCCTTCCGCGTGGCCGCTTTGCACAGGCCCGCCACGTCGGCGTATTTCAGCTTCGGAAATTTTTCCTTGAGCAGCTTCTCGCTGTCGTTCTGGAACTCCGGTGCTTTGCCCCGGTAAAGCCGCACGAGGTTCGCCAGAAACTCGATCTGCTCAGGCGTGAACTCCCGGTGTGCGCGGTCTATCTGATGGAAGATGTGCCGGGCATCAATGAACAGCACCTTGTCCCGGAGCACCTCCGGCTTGCCCTTGTCGAAAAACCAGAGCGTTGCTGGCAGCGTGACCGTGTAAAAGAAGTTCGGCCCAACGGACACCATCACGTCCACCGCACCGGACTGGATCAGTTTCTTACGAATTTCCAGTTCCGACCCGCGTGCGTCCGCCGCCGAGTTGGCCATCACGAATCCAGCCCGGCCCTTGGTGCTCAAGGCGTGGTTGAATAGCTGTATCCAGAGGTAATTGGCGTTGTCCGTGCTCGGCAGTCCCAGCCGGAAGCGCGGATCGTCCTTGATCTTCTCCTTGTCCACGCCGGAGACGTTGAACGGTGGATTGGCCATCACGAAGTCGAACTTGCCCACGCAGTCGTGGATATCCTCGTAGTAGGTGTTTGTGGCACGGATGTCGCCGGACAGCCCGTGGACGGCGAGGTTCATCTTGCAGAGCCGGATGGTTTCCACCACGCGCTCCTGTCCGAAGATGCTTAGCTCGGCGGAAGGATTCTTCTTGTGGTTCAGCACATAGCTTGCGCTGGACACGAACATGCCGCCGCTGCCGCAGGCCGGATCAAGCAACCGCCCGTGGAACGGCTCGATGACGTGAACAATCAGATCAACCATGCTCGGCGGCGTGAAGAACTCGCCGCCCTTCTGGCCTTCCTTCATCGCGAAGCTGCCGAGGAAGTATTCGTAAATTTTACCGAACGAGTCTCCGGGCAGGTCAGCCGGAATGCCGGACATGATCTTGAGCAGTTCGACGAGCGCGCTGTTGTCGATCCGCTGGTAGGACTTCGGCAGCACGTCCTTCAGGTCGTCGTTCTCGCCCTCGATGGCTTTCATCGCCTCGTTGAGCTTCTTGCCGAGGTCTGCGGACTCCGGGAGTTGGAGAAGATTGGAGAACCGCGCCGCATCAGGAATGTATACAACGCCACGCGCTTGGTAGTCCGTCTTGCCGATGGTGCGTCGCCCGGTGGCCTTACCCTTTAGCTCGGCCTCGGCCTTGGTGAACGCATTGTCCGCGAACCGCAGGAAGATCAAGCCGAGGACAGGCGTGGAGTATTCAGATGGGCGGAGCGGCGAGTTGGCCCAGAGTTGGTCGGCGGCGGCCCAGAGCCGCTTTTCCAGTTCGGCTAGACCGTTGCTGTTGGTTGTCTTGCCATTGCTCATAGTGCGTCCCGAAGTGCTGGTGGGCAGCGTAGAGATTTTATGAACTGCGTGCAAGTGACGACTGGAGAAGGCAACGCTAATCCGTTCGTGAATGGCTCCCATGGAAGCCAACTGACCGCTTAAAAAGCGAAGAGGCCGGACACTACTCCGGCCTCTTGCAACAACACTAAATTTTTCGTCGGGGCACTACTCCCAACGAGGAAAGTATAAACCAGCTGGATTTTTCCGCATGTCACCAGTGTTGGGGACAGAGGGTGTCGGTTTGAGATTTCATCTGCTGGTGCTGCTCACTCCAAGCCACCCTTGCATTCAAGCCCGCACCGGCGTAGTTCTTGTCAGGTGAACTTTCTGCTCCTTCTGTGAATTAATCATGCAGATGAACTCCGAGATTCACGATTTGCGAAGTGAGCGACTTATTTATCATGAGAGTGTCAGATATGGTTTTTTTCTCGTAGGGGTGGAGTTTTAAAACGCCCGTAGGAGTGTGTTCAATAACGAAGCCCTGCTTATCAATAAACTGTATATCCGCGAATGTTATAATATCTTCAGCGGTCTTATTTGCGAATGTTGCCTGCCATGACCAAGTATTATAGATACCGCCTTCAACAATTTTGGCGAAAACAGATGAGACTGAAACCTTCTGATTTTCAGCTGCCGGAGTTTCATCTCTGGCGTTTTGCCTGACTGCCTGTTGCGCTGCAATTTCTCGTTGCTGCTGGACAAGCTCTTGCTGCCGCGCTTTTTTTTGAGCCGCGTCGTCATCGGCGGCTTTCGCGACCTTTGGGTCGTAGCCAAATTTTTTCTGCATATTTTCTGAAAGCGAAGCCAAGGGTAGCATTCCGCCTCCGTTCGGAGTTTTGTAGACGAATTTGTTCGCTGTCAACTTCACCAGCACGGCATTTGTTATGACATCGCCCGCAGAATTGGTCAGCGTGAAAGGTGTCAGCAATGCCACATTTGTCACATAACCAGAACTGTCAGTGTTCATTCCAGATGCAGCCACAGGATTAACTGGTTGGAGTAGTTTAACGACAGCGGTTTCCCCAGATTTTCTAGCTCTGTCCAATGCTGTCTCCCCGTTCTTGTTCACCACGTATTTATCAGCCCCCTTATCCAACAAAAGCTCGGCCGTTTTGATTAAGTAATCAGGTGCGTGATAGCTTGGCAACCTAGTGGATGGGTCAATAATGTTTGATTCATCTGCAATCAGCATCAAGGCAGTATCGCCGTGATTGTTTTTTGCATTCACATCCGATCCTTTATCCAACAAGAATTTGACCATATCCGTTTGACTTCCCGTAGCTACATTCATCAGGGCTGTGTTGCCGTAGTTTTCTTTCGCGTTGATATCGGCACCTTTTTCTAACAATAGCAGAACCATATTTGGTTTGCCTTCCCATGCTGCATCCATCAGGGCCGTGTTGCCATGATTGTCTTTCGCATTTACGTCCGCTCCCTTGTCCAGCAAAAGCTTAATTATTTTCATTTTGCCATCATTTTCAGATTCAGGAATTTTTACTGACGCTCCAGTAGCTGGATCAACCATTTCGCCATATTCTACAGCCTTCATCAGGGCTGTTTTACCGTCTTTGTTTCTCGTATTTACATCGGCCCCCGCAGCCAACAATAACTTAGCAGCTTCAAAGAAGCCGCTATCTATTGCCCTCATGATGACTGTTGTTCCATTATCAGCTTTTGTATTAACGTCAGCGCCATTGTTTAACAAAAAACTTAGCATTTTTATTTTGGCATCAATTTCAGATTCAGAAATCTTTGCCAACCCGGTCGCTGCGTCAATTGCGCCTGTAACACATGCCATTAGGGCTGTTTCACCGATTAAATCTTTCTCATTTATGTCAGCGCCCTTGTCCAACAAAAGTTTGACCGTATCTGTTTGACCCGCCAAAGCCGCCTTCATAAATGCTGTCCCGCCGACAGAATCTTTCGCATTAATGTCAGCACCTCCGTCCAGCAAAAGCTTGAGGTTATCCGTTTTGCCTACAATTGCCGCACACATTAGAGCCGTTATGCCTAGAGGAGATTTCGCATTTATATCAGCGCCCTTGTCCAACAAAAGCTTGACCGCATCACGATTGGCCATGGCGGCACACATCAGAATTGTTTCGCCATGGGTATCTCTCGCATTTATGTAAGCGCCCCTATCTAACAAGAGCTTGATGTTTTTAACATCACCAGACTTTGCCGCCAAAACCAGACTATCTGAAGCTGAATCAGAATTTCCAATCTGGGCATGTAGTAAAGATGTGGAGGCCAAACCAAAGCCCAAAATTGTCAAAACAAACAAGCGTGTCTTTTTCATAACGTGCCCTTTCTTTGCGCGGCTTTCGCCACTGAACCGACTATGCGTATGCTGCCGCTGCGTAGCAAACCGATTTTTTGCCAAAAAGCACTTGTCAGCCCGCCCCGAGTGGTGTGGTGCTCAAAGCTTAACCGCCCAGATATCCTCAATGACCACCGGCACCGTCGGATCCACCGTGGTCGGACGCGGGTCGAGATCAATGTCGGGCCAGCTGTCCGGTTCGATCGCAGGTTCCCAATTCGCCGGGCAAGGTGGCAGCGTGTCACGCGCGGCAATGCCTTTAAAGCCGCGCACCCGCCGTCCTGCGCGCATTATGCCATGGGACTTGCGAATTCCAAACACCGTGGCCAGCGCGCCCGGTAGTCGCCGGAAAAATTCCGCCTGCGACATCTTGTCAGCCGTGCCACGATTCATGTCGCCCTCATACCAGCGCCACAACTCGGCACAGGAATAGTCCGTCTCTGGGTCGCGCAGGAATTGGCTTTCCAGATAACCAGCCAATGGGCACTGACGGCTTTTGGGATCGACGTCCGGCACGAGGCGCTGAAGCTGTTCGATGGCGGTGCGAATCAAATCGATTTCACGTTTTGTCATACCCTAAATACGCGCACGTCTCCAAACGTCCCTCGTGATCGGCGTGACGTGATGGGACGGTTTATTGTATACGAAAATGCAGGTGCCTGACTCTCAGCTGGTGGGTAGTTATCGGATGAATATTTTTATTGAGCCACAGGAGCTATTTAACGCGCGCCATTACCAAGCCATCCACGACGCTTTCGCCTTCACTGCCGCCGATCCGCATATCTTTAACCTCCTGCGGGCCGGGCCGCAACGGGTGACCACGATTATCAATAAGGTCGGGCGGCTGCTGCCGTCCACCAGCAAGCGCCAGCGCGTGGAAATCAAGCGGCGGACAATGATTCGGATTTCAGAGCTGGTTCGGAGCGGAAAGCTGTGTCGGGTAAAACGATTTTTTGTGGCGAGTCATGGTGTCGATAGTAGAACTCGATCGATGATCATTTGACTGCGGTTGGTGGGGGTAGCACAGGAGCGCTTCTTCCGCTGTTTACTGAACGGGGGGACGTCACGGGATTCACTAAAAGCCTGAAAACCGACCCCAAATATTGGGCACGGATGTCTATTTTGAATGGCGTGAATATTTTGATGTATTTGTAAACAATAAATGCGCGGCATCATAAAATTTGGCGTGCTCGATTTCCATGAACGGTTACAGGCCGCGTGGACAACCGCGTCGTTCCGGTGGCATTTAGGATCTCAGTTGCAACTGGCGCTCGGCGGCTGCCTGTTCGGCACCCTCAACCTCGCGGGCGATTTCCACCTTTTCGCGGACAGCGTTCTGGTGTGCCTCGGTGCGACGCTCAGCCTCCTTCAAGCCCAGCGGGTGCCCGGCAGAGCCATGGCAGGTGCCGCCGTAGAAGAACCGATGGCGCGTCACCATAAAGAGTTTTGGTGCCCGGATGCGCTTGATCCATTTGACCTGCCACTCACCGGTCTCGATACGCAGAGCCATGAAAAACTCTCTCACTTCCTGATGGAACACGTCTAGCCGCCCGACAGCCCGTGCAGTGCGGTATCCCCGGTCATAGGGGCCTAAAACATCGATGGGCTTGATGTATTGCAGCAACTCGTAAAAATGCGCCTCCGACTTCACCGGCGCGATGAAGAGGTCTGGGATGGCATCCAGACGGCGCGTGAGCCACTCGTCGGCGACGACCTTACTCATAGCTTGGACGTCAGGCGGGTTATCGCAGCGCATAATCACATGGATGTGCGGAGTAACGACCAGATGCGGATAGAATTGGTGAATCTTGATCTCAAGCCACGCCACGTAGCCGGTCATCCGCTTCTCCGCCTGCAGACGTTTGATGATTGCTTCCATAGCGTTCAGCACGTCGGCCATTAAATCATGTTCCGGGTCAGCCGGGCAGACGCCGACAGCCAAGGACAGCACCAGCTCGAACCACTTGTTCTCAGCCCACGCCCCGGCGTATTTCTTGAGCATTTCCTGACCGCGTAGGTAAGCGCAGAATTCGCAATGCCAGTCTTGATTGCACCGACCAAGCCGATTCCCAGCATGCGGGTTCTTTTTCATCATGCAGTCGGATACCTTGCCCGCGAAGTGGTAACCGTTGAACGCGGCAATGAGGCGACCAGACAGCCCACCCTTGAAATATCGCTTATGCGACCAGCGCTCGTCTTGCCTGTGCAGTGCCTTCGCCATCGCCTGCGCTTCGGCAGGCAGCTTGGCGAAGGCCGGGTGATCTGGGCTGATGGCGGGGTGATACTGGGCACTGAGCGTCAGCTCATCGCCCGGCTGCCACCGGTCAACAGTGGTTGGCTGGTTGTCAGTCATGCTGACCTCGTTGGCGTGCATGCCCACGGCGACCACATGTGCGAGTCAGTGGTGGAAGCTGGCTGGAATGCTTTGTGGGAAGTGATGCTGGATGAGGATGGGAGGATCATATAAAAGACCTATCTTGGAGCTACAGCGTGCCGGGGTGAATTGAGCCGCTGCCGGGACGGTGGAAATTTCGCGCAGGTGGCGAGAGCGCCACCGGCAACGGCTCAATAAAGTTGAAGTTTCTTCCTGCATATCGGCCTTCCACAGCCTGCGCACCGACGCGGTGCGCACGTTAAATACCCAATCAATCAGAAGAACCCGAAGTGGTGGAATTGTATTTTTGAGCAAGCGTATACACCAAACTCAGTGCGCCGTGTATACACCGCCCCCGCCACTCGCCGCCGTGGTGCCATAGTGGTGGGCAATGGTCGGCGTTTAATTACAGACCGAGGTATCCATGGTTTTTGCAATGTTTGCGGTCATCCGATGCCGTTTGCGGATTAATCTGGCCAAGCCCTGCAATCGCACACGTGAATGCTCGCCTGAATTTATATTGGTTTCTGGCGGAGTATTCAGGTGTTGCTGGCGAGACAAAAGCTCCCGGACGTCGCCCCAGTGAAAACGCACCGTGCGCCCGATCTTTGCAAATGGCACTTTTTGCTGGTGCATCCAAATTTCAATAGTGCGGGTGCTAACATTCATGCGGTGGGCCATTTCAATCTTTGAGATATACTGTTCATCAGGCCACTTTGAATTCTCAGATATTTCATTCATTGCCTCCAAGAACAGAATCCTGCTGAATCTTGTTTGGGAAAATGGAGGCTGCGGATGTTTTTTGACACCCTCCATGGCAGACACATGACGAGCTTTATTCCGCCTTCACAACCGGCGGCGCAACTTCCGGGAACAGGGCAAACCATTTATTCGCCATGGCCTCGGACACACATTTCAAATAGTGCCGGTGAACCATCACCGGACTGTTGCCCGCTTCAAACGCGACCTGCGCAACGTTTTTGATGATGGCCACCCGGTAACTGATGAAGGAATGGCGCAATCCGTTTCGCTTCCATGTGATGCCCGCGCGATTGGCCATCCGGCTGAATACGATGGCGAGGTTGGCAAACCGGCATACCGGGCCGGACTGACGGCGCAGCGGCAGCAGCCAAGCGCGAAGGTTGTCAGACATCGGCACAATGCGGCGCTCCTCGCACTTGGCGACCTCATCCGGCACAACGATGTGCCCCTCCTCGAAGTTTACGTGTTCCCAGTGTAGGCGCTTCACTTCTTCAGCCCGCACCCCGGCGAATCCACAGATGGCAAGGGCTGCCAGTTGATCGCCTGAGGCAGCATTCAGCAGCTTCGCCATTTCCTCGACCGTAAACACCTGCACGGCCAGCTTAACCCGGCGGCGCTTAGTGGGACGCGGAACACCCTTGTGGTCGGTGGGCAGGTAGCCTTCACCGGCAGCGAAGTTGAACAACGTCGCCAGCGTGGTGCGAATGTTGTGCCGAGTCCGTTCGCCGACCGGAAGGGCTAGAATATACTCCCGGATGGCGATGGAACTGACCTTGCAGATTGGGCAGTTGAACTTGTCGGCGAAGCGACCCAACCGGTTGCGCAGATCGCGCATGTGCAGCGGGCCGACAGAACCTTCGCGCCGTTTCAAGTCCAGTAACTCGTCCACAACCTGACGAACGGTGATATCCGTGGCTTTTTTTGGACGGTTGTCCACGAAATATCTGACCGCGCCAATGAGATCGCCGTTGCCTGCCAGCAGCCGGTTGCTCTCAACAACCACGGTTGCTGCATCCCGGAGTGTCAGTCCAGTGGGCGATAGCAAGCCCAGCACTTGCTGGTAATCGTGAGCATCGCGTCCACGCAGCGTGATGAAGCTTGAGCGGTTGGTTGCCAACTCGTGGACGGTCGCGTCGGCGAACTCCTTGGCCGCTTCAACGGTTGCAAAGGTGACACGCTGCTGGGTGCTGTCCACGTCATAGTAGCGAACCTCGTAGCGCTGGTTATCTTGATGTTTCTGGAGATAAATCGCAGCTTTGTTGCCGCGATACTCCACCGATAAGGGGAATGATGCTTTGCTCATAGCATCTCCCAAGAACTGATTTTTGAGCGGTTTAGACCCTCTCCAGTCATGAAATCGTCATAAATCGACTTTTCAGGTCTGTAGGCAGGTGTGTAAACAAAAGGGGTGGAAGCAAAAAGGCCCCGTTTTTGTTGATGATTATGGGGATTTAACCGGCAAAAAAGAAATGGAGCGAGCGAAGGGATTTGAACCCTCGACGTTCACCTTGGCAAGGTGATGCTCTACCAACTGAGCTACGCTCGCGTCCGAAAGTGGATTTATACTATGCCAAACGCCGCCGCTGGCAAGCCTGAA
>Ga0208872_1000697_pt1 | contig 22982 bp, 30 predicted proteins | sample CryBogCBH12Aug08_FD_185508 | JGI IMG/M metagenome (GOLD analysis project Ga0208872, IMG submission 185508) | Freshwater microbial communities from Crystal Bog, Wisconsin, USA - CBH12Aug08 (SPAdes) | ecosystem: Environmental > Aquatic > Freshwater > Lake | place: Crystal Bog, Wisconsin, USA...
CTTCCACTACAATAAGTTGCATGTAAGTTTTTAGCTCTGAAGCAATAGATGATTCAGCCAATGCAATTAAATTAGGGATCTGCGCAATGAAATCAGCGTCATTACGTTCCATGTATTGCTGGACATTTAATACCAGCGAATCGTAGGTCATTATTACGCTCATCTTGTGTAGTAGCTTATATTAGGTTGAAAATAGATTGGAGATTTATCACGATCTTCTTCACTAGCTTGCAAGAATGCTTTTTCAGCTTGAAGTTCCAAATACTGAATGCGAGGCATATCAACGCTTTGTAGTTGTAATGCTAAGCTGTGAGATAGCTGTTTTTGTACGCAATTAATCCAACGATCTGGTACATAAATTTGATTTGTCAATGATCCAACGTCTTGCATTTGTACTTCTACAATTAATTGAAACATTTGGTATGGATTGTTTGGTACTGGCCACAAATACATTGATGGCTCAATTGTACGATCAAACCAATATTGTAATGAGCGAACTGATGGAAATTGTTTGTTTGGTAAGTTCCAATAGTCATCACGATTTAATCTAGCTAGTGGAATAACTTGTTGACTGGTTGAAAATACTATTTGGCGAACAGAGTAGCTAGTTGCTACGGTCTCACGAAGGCGCCAGTAGAGGTGTGGCTCAGTGGTAGAGATGTTGTAGTACTGCCATTGGTAATCTTTCATGGTAATAGCAGGGAACTGTTCTTTTAAGAACCAGTTGATACCATCATCGCTATACTCAAACGCTAGGTTGTAGGTCTGGGTAGTATTAGGGGCATAGCAGTTCCAACCCACATAATAAACGCTTTGTGATTGCTGGTAGGTTGATCCAAAATAATTTGCGTAACCTAAGGTTGACGCTGGTGTGCTAAGCGTTGGGCTTAGACTAAATGCCGCTGGAGATTCTGGATTAACTATTGGAAGATAGCTTGAGGCTTCAATGTTTTGAACATATACCCAGTTGGCTTCACGAACATCAATGGTGGTTTTAGGAAGAACTAGTTGTTGTTGCTGTGTAAGAGCACCGTACAATTGGTTTTCCAAAAGCCAAAGATTGACACCACGATTGGAAAGATTTTGTAAATTGTAAAATAAGGCTTGCTTGGCTGCACCAATATATTCAGGCGTAATCTCTTCTGCTGTCTTACCAGCATCACGAAATGCATAAGAAATTAACTGGTCAACATTAATTTGTGTTTGACCAGTAGTGTTACTATACGCCATATTAACGTCCTCGGCCAGCGGCTCGCTTAGTTACTTTTTGAGGTAAATTGGGTTTTGCTTTGCCAGCTTTAATAAACTCTTTACCAACTTTTTTAGGAATACCAATAGTTGATTTACCAGCGGCGGCGGCATACATAGCCGCCATTTGGTCTTTCGATTTGATTGGCATTATGAGCAGGTTCCGCCAGTGTTAAATTTACGAACAGTATTATCGCCCTTGCCAGCTGCACTCTTAACAGTCAATTCTTTAGTGTTAGTTGATACTTTTTTAAGTTTATCTTTGTCACCAGCAGGCATTTTGTTAGTTTTAATAACATCGCTACCAGCTAAATTGGGGCGCTTAGTTGCGGCATTAGGAGCATCGGCTTTTTTGTTACCCGTGGGTTTTACTTTAACCATTGAGACTGCATCACCAGATGGTTTATTTTTTTCTTTAGCTACAGAACCACCTTCTGCAATCATTTTTGGTTTGCATTCTTTAGCAGAATCAATGCTCTTAATATCAGCATCGTTCTTTTTAGCACCATAAACACCGCCACCACATTTGTATCTTTTGACAGTTCCGCAGTCTTTCTTTGTGCGACCACCTTTTTTGAGTTTGATTTCAGTAGGTTCTTTATCGTGTTCAGCTTCGTCATGTTGCTTAAACGCTTTTTTGATGAGCTTTTTATCTTGGACTAAGTCATCATCAACTTCACCACCGGCTTTCATTGCCTTGCCACCCCAGCACATCGTTTTTGGTTTAGCGTGACCGCCTTCTTTGAAGTGTTGCATCTTGGGTAGTTTTTTAAAATCTTCCATGGTATTTCCTCGAGGTTAGTTAAATGGTGGAGTGATCAGCTCCTAATACTACTTATGCAAAAAAGGGCATAAAAATGCCCTAAGTTTTAGTTAAAAATAGTGTTCTTTCTTGTTGTCTACGTTTTTCTAAAATAGCGGGTTTGTTCCAATTTAAAAAAGCATTTGCAGCCATTTGGTAGTCGTTTTTGTTAAGGTGCTGGACTACCTCAGAGCGCTTAAAGTTGGTCTCACCAATGTTAAAGCATAGGCTGTATAGGGCGTCGTATTGGTTCTGGTTAAGGGGTACCCTTACCGACTCCTCTACGGCGGCTTCACACCACCTTAAATCGCTTTTAAACAGCTCTTCTACCTGCTCATCAGTTAGGGATGCGGTCATTAGGTACTGCTCACTGGGTTTGATAAGGTGCCCCACCCCAATGGTCCACAGGCCCTTTGAGTCCTGGTATGCCTTGTTACGCTTACCCTCAAAGTGGGTAATAAAGTCAAAAGTTGATTTTGTGATTGCCACAATGTCACGCTCCACGTTTTTGGTTATTTGCAGGTTCTGTACTACCCAAATAAACGCGCACAGCCAAATAGCTAAAAATAGCCTTTTATTCATAACAGCTCCTTATTTAAGGGATTTACTTAGCGTTTTCGTACGCCTGAAGTTCTTTTAGCTGTTCGGCTATTTTGAGGTATTTTGCGTTGTTGTCTGCTGCGACTGAGAGGACGGCAGCAAGGTCAAGGCTGGTGGGGGTACCATCAGCGCTGCTGGGGCTTGAGGCTTGACCAGTTGCACTTGCGTTGTACAGCCGAATAAAGCCGTTATCAATAGTGCAAGTACCATTGTTATTAGGGTGTACTGCAACAGAAATTTGTTGCTGAAGACTGGTATTGACTGAATCCAACCTGTCAATTTGCTGAATGTAGTCTGCAACCAGCTGGTCACCTTTTCTTTGAATGTCATTTACTTTTTGCTCCGCTTCTAAATTGGACTTTTCTATTTTAGCAACATAGTAGTCCGATGTCCAGCTATAGGCTGCATAGCCGGTAACTGCGGCAGATGCTGCTGCCACGATGAGGTAAATATAAATACCGCCAGCTAGGCTGGTAAGGTTAGTTAGGAGGGTTTTCCACATGAGGTTCTGCATCCTTCTTTAACATGACTGCCGCGCCATGAGCGCCAGCGATGATACCCACCGCTTCGGCAAAGTCTCTCAGTGCTGGTACGTTATTATGAATCATTTCGTAGCCAGCACCAAAAAGTACAGCAAGGAGCGAGATCATCCAAGACCAACGCGCAATGTCGTGGGTCTGGTTATCTGCTCCGGTCAAGAGGTCGTTGAAGACCTTTTTAATCATTTTGAGCTACGCAACTCGTCTAGCTTATCTTCAATGCGGTGGACTGCCTTAAGTACTTCTTCCCAGCGTGCTGTGAAGTCGTCCTTGTGCATATAATTTTCAGCTAAATGAGTACGCAAGTCGTGTAGGTCAATTTTCAGAGCTTGAACCGCAGTCCAAAGCTCTTTTAAAAACCAGCCGATGGCTACAAAGACCAGCGGAAGGACCATGTTAAAAAAGGATTGTAAGTCCATCTTATTTTGCAGTCTCTCTGGCTAGGCGTTGGGCGGCTTGGTCGATAGCCATCTGCAGGATTGGGGAGACGGGGGCCTGGTGAACTTGTGGCTCTGGGGTAGCTGGAACAATTACCTCTGGCTCTGCTTGAACAGCGGCAGGGGTTACTTCAGCTTTGAGGGCTTCTAATTCAGCTTCGATTGTTGTGATTGTTTCATTTAATGCCATGATGATTCCTTTAGTTGATTAAAATTAATACTTACCTTCAGCAAATACATTTACAAATACTGTATTGTTCTCTAGTGCTTCAATTTGATGCCATTCATTAGCCGGTAAATTTAAAGGCTGGCTAAATTTATTAATTGTGTAATTACGACCTTCAAGACTTACCAAACATGATCCAGAATTACACATTGTTGCATGGCAAAAATTATGTTCATGCTTTGGTAAACCTTCGCCTTTATCTGCATGATATATGTTTAATTGTGCACCATCGTATGTAAAAGAGTGGGATGGACTAATAGTAACTACCATTATGCAGTTTTTGTTCCAGTTGTTACTGGCTGTATAGGATTGGCTGGTTGAGGCTGATTAGTTGTTAAAACTGTACCATTCCATGTAAATCCAATACCACCAGCACCGATTACTTCAACCAATTCATAAGTAGGTGGCAAAAGATTGTTTAATTCCCAAACCATTGCTGGTGTTGTTGCTTGCACCAACATAGTTGCATCTGTGGGTGGTTGCCATGTATTTGTATCGCCATCCCAAACAACAATATTAGTTACTACATTGTTTTCTATTACTAAATAATTTTGAGTTGTCATATTTTTACCATTACCATTCAAACATAATTAAACCAGCCACACCAGAAAATCCTGCCGTAGGAGAACATCCACCATTACCACCAGAACCGCCTTCACCTTTGACTACACCTGCACCCGAAGGACTAGAGCCACCTAAAGATGACCAACCAGGACCACCGCCACCAGTAGATCTGCCATTAAATCCTATATCACCACCTGAATAACTACCACCAGTAGCAGTATTAGTACCCTGCGGACCACCACCACCGCCATTTCCTGTAATAGTGCTAATAGTTTGTGTTCCTGAGGTAACAGTAGAATTACCACCTGTACCACCATTACCACTAGAACCACTACCACCAGCACCAATAGTTACTGTTAAAGTTGCTCCTGGTGTCAAGCCAGTTAAAAATTTTATAGCTTGCCCACCACCAGCACCACCTGTACCGCCTGGGCCAACTGTACCACCACCACCGCCACCACCAGCACCTGTAACAGTGGCTTTAATTGCAGTAACACCACTAGGAATAGTAAATGTTCCAGATGATGTAAAAACTTGACCAAATACTCCTGGCAAGCCCGCAGAACCGTTAGATGCCGCAGTAATTTTTCCATATGTATTAACAGTAATATTTGCGGCAGTATAAGAACCAGCAGTTACGCCTGATGTAGCATCACTAATTGTAGTAGAGCCACCCAAAGATACTGCACCACCGCCAGTTAATCCTGTGCCAGCGGTTACGGTAACTGATGAGTTTTGCAATCCAGCATTACTGGTTGCACCAGAAGTATTTAAGTTATTAGCAAAGTTAGCTAAATTAAGTGCTTGTGTCATACTGCCCCTGTTCTATTAAAGGTTTGTTGAACCAAAATGTTTAAATTGCTGGTTGGTGTTTGTGCCAAAGTATATGATGTGCCACCAGCAACCGTATAATCCACAGTTTCCAACAATAATACCCCATTATTATATAGGTTAAAAGCCAATGGGTTAAACGAAAATGGATAAAGGGTTTGCCCAACAGTTGTAAATATGTCCACATTGGCTGGTGTGCCGTTGGGAACGCCCAAATTGTTATTTGTCCATTGGATAATTTCTAAATCACCAGAAACGGCATTTACAAAACTAATAGTCTGCCCAGATATATTATAGTCTTGAGCATTAATTACAGTACCGTTTAAAAATAACAATTCATTGCCACTAACTAGCGTAAATCCTGATGCTGTGTATGATCCTGTATTGCTTAATGTAGCAGAATTTCTACTAAAACTATTATAAGTTCCAGAGCCACCTACAGAAGCAAAAGAAATAATAGTAACAATATCATTTAAAACTGCGCCAGTTGCTAAAGTTACTGTACCAGTAGAACCGTTGGTATCTGTGTATTCGGATGTATCAAGCAAACATCCATTTTTTAATACCCAACAATTTCCAGATTTGTATTCAGAACCCCTAGTAACACTAAATACAGTTTGTCCGCTAGATGCGGTAAATGCGGTCATTGTGTAATTAAATGTGTCTGGTGGCGAAAAACCAACTACACGCCCATAAATGTCAATTGTTAAAGTGGCTACAGATGATGTTTTGGTTGGTGCGCCACCAAAATCCAATAATTGAGCCAAAGATGCAATAACTTGGCCTTGTGGGTTATTGGTAATGGCAATTTCACCCGTTCCAACTGTGGTTGTCCCAGTTTGAATTAATTGTCCGCTTCTGGCATTAAGATCAATAATGTTATAACCATCTTCTAAACCTTGCCAAATAGTAGGGTCATAAGTTCCCGTGTCGGTTGGAACAAATAAAGCCGTTCCAGCAGATAAAGCCGCATTGCCAACAGCAAAACTAACAAGGTTATTTCCACGATTACAAAAAAGCAAATAATTTAATGTACCAGTAGTGCCAAATGCGGGAACAGCTTGATACCATGTGTAATCAGACGGATTGGTGTCAAATACTGCGGCAGATGTATTTAAAATACCATAGTAGGTTGCCCCTCTTGGGTTTGAAGTAAAGCCACCGCCAGTTGCGCTGGTTGCATAAGCAATAGATAAATAACGCTGTGAATATTGGAATGTTGCTGGCCGCCAATCTAAAACCGTTGATGCTGGGCTAAATAATGATTTGGCAACACTATTAACCATACGACTAAAGAAATACCAATTACCAGCGGGAATTCCCGTTAAAAATACGGTTGGCATTACCACGCTATTACCATATGGCGTACCGCCAGATTGAACGGCAGTTGTGCCAGCTAACATTAATTGACTTTGTGTTGGATTTGAATAGGCTGAATACCAAACTTCGGCATATTGCGTAATGCCAGCAGAACTTGAAGTAACTTGAATACCAATGGTGGGTACTGGCAAAGAAGTTAAATTGCTGGCTATAACTGGTGCTGGTATTGTTCCAAAACTATTGGGTGCTGATAATCCAGTATTTGATCCTGGCGTATATTGAGTAATGCTTGCATCGTTAAATACTGCTGGATCATAAGCCTGTAAAAGTAAATTTACAGAAATTGTGCCGTCTGACAAAAAGTTTTGTTCTACCTTCATTACCCGCATTAATTTGGCAGTCCAGCCATAATTAGCATTGGTAATGGTTACAACATCGCCAGCTTCTAATTCTAAGCCAATATAGTTTACGGTTACTTGCACTTGTAAATCTAATCTAGCGGCTTTTAAAAATCTGGTGGCCAATAATTGTGCTTGCACATCGTTATTAACTAATGGCAATTGTATTGTTTGGCTATTGGCTGGTTCGTTTGGATATAATAAAGCTGGATCAACTAAAGACAAGTTAATTGTGCTTGTATTAAATGAACTATTTAATGAAATGTCTGGAAACTGACATTGAGCAATGTTATAAGTATTGCTTATATCCATAGTGCTAATAGCAATTGCCGAAATCATATTTGAATCGTTAATATTCATTGCCACCGTATAGGTTGGCGTTTGAGTAATTACCGACCATAAACCATATATTTGATTAAATGTAAGCAAACAATCACAACAGTTGGTCATGTCTTGCAAATTGGTTAATACATTTTTAGTGGTATCAATTGCGCCATTAAATGTAAATCTAGGCTGTGTTTCTGGAATTCCAAGATAATTATTAAATGTAATTGTTTGTGCAGAATAAACATTTAATGCTGTAAGGCTGGCAGTATCTATTTGTGCCGCTGGGACTGCTCCACCATAAACCGTATTAGTTAAATAATCATAAATAACATCGCCAGGTGCGGTTCTTGAATTAATAATTTCAAATTGTGTTTGTTGAATATTTGTAATGCCAGCATTAGCGTTGTAATTTAAATGCAATATGGCAAAAGCCGTATTAGTCATTAATTTGTTGTTATCCCATGTATATGTTAATCCGCTGGATTGCATTACGCTAATAGCGGATTGACTGCTATTTACTGGTGTATTTGATCCGTTGCTATATAAATAAATATTTATGTAGCCATTTACTTTTGTATCTACTAAACCAGTTGCGGGATCAACCAATCCTGTAACAGCCGTGCTTGAACTTTGACCAGGATCAACACTATAAATTTCATTGCCAACCGTTACTGATGGATCAATTGCTTTATTAAAAATAATTGTTTTTGTAACAGTATTAATACCGCTTACTGTGTAATAAATTGGCGTTCCAGAATTAACAAATGAAATTAATAATCCAGAAGTAATTGATGTAGATAATGTGCCAGTATAAGTAACGCTATTTCCAAAAATAGTTGCAACATGAACGCCAATATCCGTGTAAGTTAATCCGCTAAATAAACAAAGTTTTCCACCATAATAAATATCGCCATATTGAATGGTGTCCGCACCGTTACCAGTTACTTCGCATAATGACAATACATAATATAAATCTTGATTATTTGATGTAATGGATAAATCAGTAACAGTACCACCAATAAAACAATTCCCATAAACTACGGGCAATTTATTGTTTGTGCCTGGCTGAATTTGTAAATTTGTCCCAGTATTTAACTGAGTTTGTTGTGCATTGCCTGGCTGTGTTGGTGCTGTAAGAGCAGAAATGACGGAAGAAGCCATCATTGTGATGCCCATAGTAATTAATTCGGGCTGGCCAGTAACAAACCCTACAACCGCTAGAGCCGCACCAATAATACCACCCATTAAACCACCGCCACCACCACCCATTTAGATCACCCAGTTATGTCCAGCTTTTTTTAACCCGAATCTATTAAATTCGACCTCTTTGTTGCAAGTAAATCCAACATCTTTTACTTCACCACGATCTTTCATATCGCTACCAATTTCAAGAAATTTATTTAACAATTCAACCGTAACTCTTTTTGTCAAACCGTACCAAACAATTTCTTGTAAAACAAATACATTTGGAATCCATGTGCTTGGTACTTTAACCGCTACCAACATTCCTTTTTTATTGTCATCAATTAATATAAAACCAGCACCAACCAAAATAACGCTTAATTGCTTAAATACAAATTCTTTTGACCATGTAGATTGATCCACATAAGAATCGTTTGGGTTCTTTTTTGCATAATCTTGTAATAATTCCCAAATTGTTTCAAAGTCAAATTTATTTGCGTATCTAATCATTGCTTTCCAAAAGCATAGTATATTGTCGATATTGTAGCCACCCGATTCATTGATGTATCGCCAGGCGTAAAGTATTCCCAGCTTGCATCATTAGTAAATCTGCCAGCAATTCTATTTTGTAAAATCATTTGGATGTTTGCGGCACTAACTGTAATTGTGCCTACATACATTCTTATTTCTTCCATCCATTGTTCGCCAATCTGAAAAGTGTTTATAAATCCATAAAAATACTGATACAAACCACCAGTCCCGCCAGTAGTAATAAGGTTTCCATCATTATCAAAAAATCCTTTCCACATTGTTATTTGTGCGCCCTTAAACCCTTGTCCAAGAACTGCACCTAGCAAAGCTGTGTCAATACCAATCAATGTAATTGTGGTTTGATTGGCCGTAGATTTAATATCTCTTTGAACTTTGCCAATTCCCACTAATTGTCCAAGCCCATCAAAAGGCTGGCTATCAACTGCGGGAATAGTCAAAGACGATGGGGTTGTGGCAAATCTAAATGTTTGTGTAGGCGTAACAACCCGAACAAAGTCCGCATATCGAATATTGTTTGTATTTTGTATTGGTACTATTGGAGTTGTCATAACACCGCTTCAAACGCCTTAAATTGTCCTGACCATTTGATAAATGAATCATTAGTCATTGGGATTAAAGTATAGGTTGGATAGTTTTGCAAAATAATTGGAAATGTAACTCCAGTATAAGTATTGCCACCCATTGCTTGTGTTGTACCATATTGACCCATAACCGCAGTAATGCCAGATGTTAATGGGCCATCAATCAAGTTTCTGTGAACTGGAATGGTAACTGTGCCAGATGATCCGCAAACTACATCAGCGGTTGCTATATAAGTATATTGGCCAGCTTGAATAAAATCACCAGCACGAACCACATAATAGGTTGGATTGGCTGTTGGAACGCCAGAAAGAATTAAATTTTTGGCCGCAGACGATGTGCTAAATGTGCAACCAGCAATTTGTGTTGGCGTTAATTGCCCTTGATAGTTAATGTAATTAACCCATCCAGTAGAACCAAAATTAAGATACTGTGTCAATGATTTATCATATTGGCGCAGATTGGCCAGCAATTGACGATTTTGGCTATATAGCAAATAATCGTTTGGCTTAAACTCAAACTGAAATGGTACAACTGTAATAATTTCGCTAGTCGTAATTCTTTGATTACGGCTAATGGTTTGACCAACAAATCGTTGATCGTTGATCGTTACTTGTTCTGCAATAGAAAGAATAGTTGTTAAATTGGCCATAAATTACCTTGTTTGTGGCAAGCCCCGTTGTGCGTTTTGGTATGCGCCCCAAACGGCATTTTGATTCTTGGCCAAAAATTGTGTAGCAGATTGTGTATCAATTGCAGACATACTGGCAATATATGGGCCATTATAAACTGTGGCTGGTTGCTGACTGCCACTCATTGCATCTGCAAGTTTATTGTTTGGAATAACCGTACCAGCGGTTTGTGGAATAAACAATTCTGGGCCGTTCTCGCCAACAATGGATGGAACGCCTACGGGTGGCTGACCGCCATCCGCAAAACCAAACAAACTACCAATACCGCCAGAAGCAATATTACCGCCATCTGGTGTTGGGCCATATGCACCGCCACCACTAATTGCGCCACCAATCATGCCAAATAACTTCATTTCTTGTGCATGAAGTTCAATTTTTAGCATATCGTTAATAATGCTTTTTGCCAGATCGCCAAAGTTTAATTTGCCAGTTTGAACAAATTGATCCAGAGCATTAGTCATGGAGTTGGTAATGGATGCAAACATTTGTTCTGCTTGTTGTGCCGCATTTTCAGAGTTTTGCACATACTGGGCATATGCTTTTTCCCAGCCATAACTAAAACTGCGTTGATGCTCTTGAGTGGCCAATGTAGCCTTGATGGTTTCATCAACATAAAAATGTGAAGCATCTTCAATGGCCGCTTTTTGCTTTTGCAATTGCTCAATGAGGGCTGGCCCGCCAATAGTATTTCTAGCCGCTGATATTTTCTTATCAATATCATCCAGCATTTTTTGGCGTTCATTTAAAACCTGATTAATGTTCTTTTCTAATTCTTTTTGATTAATTGTTAATTCAGCTTCTTGCTGGGCTTGTTTTAACTTAGTTAAAGTTAAATCAGCTTGTTCTTTATATTGCTGAGTAAGCCCTTGTGCCGCACTAATTTGCTTTTGATTAGCGGCAATAACCTGACGGTTCGCATCTTCTTGAACTTGTGGTTTGGCTGTTTCTTTGGGCGGGTTTAAAAGTCTTTGAGCAAATAACTCATCACTTTCGGCCATTGCTTTAACTTTATCATCATATTCTTTAATATCTTCCAGAGCTTTAGTAAGGTTGCCTTTCATCAAATCGCCAGATGCGGCCGCAATACCTTCTAATTCTGTAAAAAAACCAAGAACAACTGTTGATGTATATTTAAACAAAACTGCGCCAACAGTAGCAAAATCTTTAAGAATTCCAAAGAAAATGTTTAATGCACTACTGTCTTTAGTTAATGAATCGTATAGAGCATTTAAAGCTGGCAATACTGCGGTGGTAAATTCCAGCATCAGCTTGTGTGATGCTTCTTGCATTTTTATGCTTAAATCATGCGCCTGAGTAACCGCTTGGGCATATTTGTCCATTTCTTCACGGTTAGCCATCATATCTGCGGCCAAACCTTTTAAATCTACGCCCCTAATTCCACGCCCCAAAGTCTGAAAAGCAATACCATTGCGTTCAGCAGAATCTTTCATCTGCGCTAAACCTTGAATGGTTTTATCAAACAATTCCTGTTCGGATAAATGGGCTAAATCATTAAGGGTAATCCCTAGCTTTGAAAATGATTCTTGGGCTTTGCCATTACCTAAAATGGCTGATTCAATTTTTTGAGTAAAGCCAGAATAAATACGGCTAGTTTCTTCAGCATTACCACCATTCTTCATTAACGCATCGGAAAGGGATAATACGGATGCCACGGCCACATCGTTGGCTTTGGCGGTTTTAACAATGGAATCAGAATATTCCAATGCTTTTCTAGTTAATTCGGCAAAAGCGGCAACCCCAGCAACTTCGACAAGGGCATCTTTTAGTTCGCCAACATACTTTTTAGCATCAGCAATGCCCTGTTGAAAAGTCGCAGTATCTAATCCTAATTTGACCCCCAGGCTTGCTATATTTGCCATTTATTTTCCTTTTAAAAACTGTTTTGGCACATTCGGGGACATAAGCATAAATGATAATAACTGCTCATTTATATGATCCCTTTTTGCTTCCTCTGATAATGGTGGGTAAATATAGTCGTATGCTTTTGGTATTATATCTTGTAATTTGTATGCGGTCTTGCCTTTGGCAAGCATTGAATTAAAATGCCCCGCAGTTAAACATCCTAATACTTCTAAGATTCCCCGATTACCAATTAACCCATCGTGATACATCACGCAGATGTCGGTAAATGTTTCCTCATCGATGTTTTCTGGATCAGCCCCGTTTGCAATCAAATAGGCTTTAACTTGCCTACGAACTGATCCAATTACTTTCCCTTAGTATCTTTGTAATTGGCAGAAATTACTTTATTGATTTCATCAATTAATTCAATTTGAATAGCAAAAGGAAATAATTCCTCAATCATTGGGTATGTAATAGTATTCATATCAAATTCTTTATCTTCTGGCACAAGCAATTTAAAGAATTCGGTAATACGGATTTGCGTTAATACTTTGTTTTTAGCAGTTTCTTTTAATGAACGGCCTTCAATAATTACATCATTTTCGGCAAATTCAATATTAGATTCTTTTTCAAAGTCGGCTTTTCTGTCAATAAACACTTTGGCTATTTGTGCATATTCAACATCAACCATTGATTCATCAATAACTTTGATTCTTTCGTGCATTGCTTCATATTCCAATGTTGTTGGAACACGAACTTTAAATGTGTGGCCGCCCATTTCAAATGAACGGGTGCGTACTAATTCTTGATTTTCTACAAACTTTTTGCCTAAAGCATTTGCAAACTGATTCATTTACTTTCCTTATGGATGTTTTGATTTATATTTTTCTAGGGCTGATCCTAGCTCTGTTCCCAAATTATCTAAAATTGCAACAGATGTGTTTTCTAATGCTGGGCGCAAATATGGTCTTGGGGCTTCTTTATGCGTTCCAAACTCCGTAAACATGGCACGGCCATCGCTTTCAATACCAATTTGTTTAATGTTAGATTTGGTATTGTGCAAATTAAAGAATGATTTTTTCTTTAGTTTATTGCCTGGTGCGGTGCTTACACGCCCAATAACGATTTCGCCAGGGCTGTAATATTTAGAATTGCGGTCTTTAGAATTAGGCTTTCTGGCTTCAATTTGAAGGGATGCCCTTAATGCGCCAGTATCTAAACCGTGTCCAGGCTCTAATAACGCTTTAGCCGTAGATAAAGTTGGCCGCAATGAATGTCTAATTGCGCTAACCAATATGGTCTTTGAATCTTTAGGGCCAAAATCATCTTGGATTTCATTTACCAAGTCGGTAAATTCTTCCCAACCTTCAAAGTCAATTTTGACCGTACTCATTTTGAAGGTTTGATAAGATTATTAAATATAGAATTGTTTAAGTTTTTAACGAACCCAGTAATTTCATCTGGGGACATTGTGTCTGCATGGCGGGCCGCAATCTCATAAGCCAGATTGATTCCCATTACTTTTTGTTGTTGAAAACCAAACCAATCCTTAACTCCAGAATCGGCTTGGTTTACCAGGTAACTAAAATAATTTGCTAAGTCTGCGTTATCTTTTATTGTAGGCATTTTATTAAGTATTGTTTGACCAACCGTATTGGTTGCCACGGGGGTGGATAGTAAATGTGCATTTAGCTTCTGCGTTAGGTGCAGTATCAATGGTGAACTCTGATACACGGCCATTAAAGGCGTATGCAACAGTATTAGCACCATCAACAGCGGCAATAACAAAAGTACGATCAATGATTCCGCTGTAAGCATCGCCACGCATTAACAACAAACCAGCATCGGAAGGATTCCATGCGGCAACGATTGTTAAAGAAGTTGGTTTGCTTTGTGTTGGGATTACATCAGATTGACGGCTACCAGCAACATAGAAATTTGCAGATGCGTCATCTTGACCAAACTTAGGAATAGCTTCAACATTTAGAATTTCGCCAGTAGAGCCAGTACCATTAGCAACAGTACCAACAATAGAAGCAACTTCACCAGTCCAAGTAGATAATTGGGTAGTTGTTAAAGGTGTTGGAGTTGCGCCAGTCTGACACCATAACGATGCCGAAAACCCAGGTAATACTTGATTTGGAAGTGCCATTTTAAAAATTCCTTAAATAAAAGTTAATCAATTTATATTATGTTGGAATGTATAAAGTGCAATCCATAATAATATGATGCAAATTTATCGTATTATCGTATGTATTATACAACCAATCTACATCGGCTTTTGATATTTGAAATCCGCTACTGCCACCAAAAAGGCCGTTGTAACCATGCAATGATTGTAATATGGAATTGCTTATATTGAAAGCATCATTCATATCTTGGGCAAAGACATTAATTTGAAATATAGGCTTGTCAATACCCTTATTATTCTGATTCTGGCCAGTATAAACAGGCTGATGAACATTCCTTAATTGCCAAGTAATAAACTTAGGCTGGCTAGAAAAATTACGGTTGAAATTGGCATAAACAGGCACAGGAGTAGCAATAGCGGCCAGTTGATATTGGATGGCTTTTGCATAATTAAGCGGATTCTGCTGGCTCATACTTGTGTGCTTGGATCGTTACGGTAGCAAGTGAAAGTAATATTCATTTTATCGTTACTTTCATTGACATTCATTATTCTAAAATCATGCCCACGCCAATTAAACGCATAACCGACTTGGTTTTCCGACATTTGCAAGGTATTTGGGGTGTAATTTAATACAAATTTAACCAAATCCGCATAAACACGATCTTCTTTGGTAATGCTCAAATTATTATGAACATCCATTACTCTGGCACGGGTTTTAAACCATAGGGTAATTGCGGTTGTGGTTTGTCCAATGCTATCTGTGGATATAGCAACATTATTCACATCCACATTTTCATAGCGGACAATAGCCATTACAACACCAGCGGTTTATAGGGTCTGAGTAATTGCTCTACGCCATAAGGGATTTTGTTCATAACCCCATTAAAGGTATCGCTACGATTGTTATAAAGATGGGTTAGCATCATCAAACCAGCTTGTTTAATGACGGGATATTGAGCATATGGACTAGCACCAGTTGTATAAGTAACCACAATTGGGTTAGCAATAAAAGTGCTAATTTCGCTTGGTAGGCTATTTACAATAACTTGATTGCCCGTTGGATCATAAAAATAAGCCGATGGGTCAAGCAAAGTAAAGGTTGCTGGCGTATTGCCATTGTAATAACCAACCGAATTAATGACTGTTCCAGCATTGCCTTGATTGGCTTGGCTGACATTAGGCAAATCCAACTGAATTTGTGTGCCACTCATGCCATTCCAAGCCCCATAGTAGACTTTATAGCTAATAGGAAATATGGACATACCAAGATAATCCTCGATGGCCATACGGGTCGCTAATTCAAGCCCAGTAAGGTAATCATCTTGGCTGGTATCGCCAAATAAGTTTAGCTGTTGGGTGATCTGATCCAAAGTAAGCCATTGCGTTTGCAAATCACGGCTTGTTTGCTCTATCTTTTCATAGCTAAAGGGGTTGCGGGCTGTACCTAAATACGGCCCGTTTGTATAACTATCTAATGGCATATTGGCCTTATGATTCTAAACGGACACCAGCGAATACATCACGAATTGTAGAACATACCCGTTTTTCAGCATACAGGGTTACTGTACCTGGCTGAGTTTGCTCTAAACGCTGGATGCTAAATTCTTCGTGATCCACGATAGTTACAAACTTATCCCAGTTTGCCAAATAGATTGGAAAATTGCCACTACCAACCACTTGCATATATGGGTTAGGAATGACTGGGAAACCAAATACATGAGCCACAGCACCACCATCGGAATCGCCAACTTCAACAAATAATGGCTGGCCAGTAGAACTGGTTAATTCACGCAATGCCAAAATGGTATTTGGGTGCATATGCCATGAAGTGCCTGGCAAACTCCAGTATTGGGCTGGTAATGCAGATGCTAGGGATGCAATATCGTTATAAACGATTGTGCCGCCATTAGCGGTGCTAACAGTTTTAACTGTATGCAAACCGTTGGTTGCGCCAGAACCGCTTGTGCCAAATGCGGCTGTTGAGCCACTTGGATAATAATTTAAGCCACGCAAACCGTTGGTTGCGCCAGTTGATGTAGTGCCAGAACCAGCTTGATCGTTATTTTGGATCATTGACAATGCTTCTTGTTGGCTAAATTCCAACATTAAATCGCCAACAACGGCTGGATCAAGGTTGTTAATGTCATCCATTGCGGCAGTACGGATTGGCAACTGCGCTGTAATGGCTTGTAAAGGTAATTGCCAGAATGATGTAGCAATGTTTGGAGTACCAGTATTCACATTAACTGGATAACCCCAGGGATTTGTAGGATTGGTTGCGTTACCCGTTTTAACAACAAACGCTTCATTAGAACCAATCGTAGTAATTTCTCGGCTTGCCATACGCAATGGGTTAGCCATACGCAATGATGCAAACGCATCATCATAAATAACACGACCACCAACCCCAGAACCCGAACCAGTAAGGGCTGATGCTTCTTTTAAGTTTACCTTTACCGAATCACCGTTTTTATCGGTAAGTGCGGATTTGATTGCTTCTAGGATTAGTTCATTTTTCATATATAGTCCAAAAGATTAGGGTGGGGGCGGCTTTTGACCGCCCCGCCTTTACTACATTATTACGCTGTTGCTGTTCCAGTAGAACGGTAAGCGATGATAGCAAGTGGGTCTACATTTGATGTAGCCAAACGCTTCTCACCGAAGAAGGTGATGTAACCAGGCAATGTCTGGTCATATCTACGCAATACCATATTCAAACGATCAACAATGGTGTGGCCACGCTGGAAATCACCAAAATACATTGGGAATAAGTTAGCGGCTGTATTACCAGAGAATTCGCTTGGATTGTCTACATATTTATTAACTACAACATCAAAGCCAAGCATACGGCCTACGATGCCATCAGCATCGCCTGGGTGCATCCGTTCAAAAATTGGTGTGCCGTTAGCATCTTTCAAGCCACGAATTTGTGCCAAGAAAATTGGGTTTACCAAGAATTTAGCGGTTGGAGTCCAGTATTGTTGTGGCAGATTGTAGATGAAGTTAATGATGTCTTGATAAGTTACATTAGCCGCACCAACAACATTGCCGTTAGTAGTAATCTGGTCATAAACAGCCAAGCTGTTCAAACCGTTGCTAGTAGCAACACCAGAAGTACCGAAAGCACCAACAGTAATTGTACCGCCAGTATAAGTGCCATTAGCACCATAGTTAGCGTATTGATTCAAACCACGCAAACCTTGTGTTCCACCATATGTATTTGGGGAATCGGTTTGATCGTTGTTCTTAATCATGGACAAGCCTTCTTGCTGGCTAAATTCCATCAACATATCATCAACCACATTGGCTTCTAAACCATCGATGTCATCAAGAGCCGCAGTACGGATTGGGAACTGGACATTCAAATCTTGTAACACTAATTGCCAAATGTTAGTAGATTCAGTTGTTGGGTTTGGGCCACTAGATGTGTTGTTGTTTATTGGATATCCCCAAAAACTTCCAGAATTGCCCGTTTTTGCTCTAAATTGATATGTAGAACCATCAGTAGTTACATTACGGGAAAGACCACGCATAGGGTTAATCAAACGCAATGTGTGGAATACAGGATCATAGGCTGTACGACCACCGATGTTGTAACCGCCACCAGTCAAAGATGAACTCTCGGTTAAGTATGCTTGATATTGTGATTCATCTTCAAACATCTTGAGTTCTTTTTCCATTGAACCTTTTTTAGCAAACTTTTTGAGTTGCTCACGAACCATACGGTTTACATCTTCTTTAACCGATTTGGCTGGCTTGATAATGGAAGGTGCTAAATTGATTTCTGAAACACGGGCTTCGATAGTAGCCAATTTTTCAGCCATTTCAGCTTTAACAGCTTCAACAGCCGCTACAGCTTCAGTTTTTACTTCTTGAATCTTAGATTCATTTGATGCTTCGATAGCATCTAATTTTTCAATGATTTGTTGGGACATGATTTTTCCTTATTTAATGCGCTTAGATAATGCTTTCAGCAAATCCCGCTCTTCTAATGCCTTTAGGATTGCATCGGCTTCGTTTACCACCGCTTCAAGATCGCCTTGTTGTGGGGCTTCCTTAATTTCAACTTGAACAGCATCACGCCCTTCAAGCATCTTTTTAAGGATTGAAGATGCGGTGGTCGCATCTTTACGGGACAACCCAGCTTCACGCAAGGTTTTCTCGATATTTCTTGGATTTGGATGCCCTTCAGCATCAAAATACTCTAACTTTTGAATTTCTGCGGCTGGATTATTGGGGTACATAACCACAGATACTTCACGCAAACCGCCTTTAGTGATTTGAAAATAGGCTTCTTCGTCATCATCATTATCGTCATCCATTGGGTTGCCATCGCAGTCTACATAACAGGCTTCATCTGCATATGCACCAACTGATACGCCACCAAACAAATTTGGGGATGATTTAAGAACTTCGTAAAGATCAGAACCAGCAGAAGTGTTCATAAAAAGGTTGCCTTTTGCAACCATTCCATCTTTATCAAAATTAAATTCTGTCCATTGACCGACTGGCATACCCATGTCGTTATGGTTCAAAAACATTGGAAGGGGTTTGCCTTCGGATTTAAATTGTTCTGCCCAATCAGCAAAACCTTCTGGCTGGTAGTTAAATTTTCTACCGTCTGCGCCTTCCCGTGTTCCCCATGTAGTTACACGGGCTTGCATTGCACCGCTAGGAGTTTGGGATTCTTTGCCTGATTTTTCTAGGCTTAGTTGTGCTTCGCAAACTAGGGTTAGATTCTGATTCATTGATTATCCCATTCTTAATCGAAAGATTTATGTCGTATATTATATGGGATTTTTTAGATTTTACTGGTAGTTTAACACTATTAGTTTTAATCTGCGAATCAAGTTTTATCATGTTTTACCAATATTCATTTTCTTGGTTTGATTACCGCCACCGCCACCAGTATCTTGTGGTGAAGTGCCAGGTATGATTTTAGCAGTCTTGGTTGTTACTGGAATATCTGTTGATGATATTTTTTGCGTATTAACGCCTAATAATTCATCGCCACCATCAATTTGAGCAATGTTTAAATATTGGCGGGCTTCGTTTGGTGTCAAAATGCCACCAGCAACGCCAGCATTAACAAAATTCATTTGATCTAATGCCGCACCCTTCAAGAAATCCTTAGTATCAAAACGGATAGCAAGGTTTGGATAACCTTTTAATAATCCCATTTTAAATTTTTGCTCAATATTAATAATCATTGGGTACATTGTGGTTTTATAGAATTCATCCAACAATGTTTGAGTATTATTATATTTGCCCATTTCTAAACCAAGCAATTGCGCTGGTACACCAAACAGGGCGCATATGCGTTTAGTAGTTTGATCTTTTAATTTGCTAGCTTCCGCATCTTGCAAAGTAAGCATATGAACAGGGGTGTAAGTCATGCCCTGATCTAACAACATACCCTGACCAGGCTTGCTTAAATCGGTTGGTCGGCTACCAGTCATGCTTGACCATGCTTCTTTTAATCTGGCCGCAATTTCTTTAAACTTGGTATCTGGAATAACCTGAGTTGTGCTAAAAATTCCCGATGGTTTTGCACCGTTTTGCATGACATAGTTGGCATACAAATCAATGTCGGTATCAAGGGCCACTAATTCCGTTGCCAAAATACCTTTATTAAAACCAGCAGAACCTTGCCACGGGGCTTCCGTGCAATGGATCACTTGATAAGATGCCAATGGCTCATCTTTGTTAAATCCATATGTTGGGGTCGATACCCGATAGGTTGGGTAACGGGCTGGGCTGGCTTGAACCGTGATTAGCGTTGAATCAAGGTTATAAAGTTCAATTGGCGTTTGATTTGGGTCTTTTTGGTCTTTGCGATACAGCAATGTGAATACTTCACCAGCCAAGCAATACCACATTACCCATTGATACCAAAACTCATATTGATTTTGAAAATTATTCGGCTGAGATAATAGGTTTAATACTTGTTTTGCTTTGGCTTTATCTCTTGTGCCAACATTGGTTGATTTCAAAGCATCTTCAAAATCACCATCATCTGTTTGGTATTTAATGCTGATAGAACATTGAGCCAATGCCCTGGCAATGATATTAACGCATGACATTACCGTGCTGTTTCGGCTCAAAACCGACATATCCACAATACGGCCAGCATTTGTGGCCGATGCTGTGGTTACATACAGTAATTGGAAATTTGCGCCTTGCTGACCGCCTTGATTTTGTCTAAGAATCTGGTTGCCCAGCATTGTTTGACCAAATAAAGTGTTATTTTCACTTAAATTTGGCGTTTCACCATTGGGTAAGTTGTATTTATTCTTATTAAAAATGTCTAACATTCCCATGATTTCCTCGCAATTTCTAACGATTATATATCAAAAACTTCTGAAACCAAACGAATTTGATACATATGGATTATCTAACGAACAATGTGCCGCAATAATCATGGCAATAATGCCGTCTACCTTAGCTGATTTATCGGCTTCGTTTTTGCGAACTTTTATGTTGCCATTAACATCTTCATAAACTTCACAGTTACCCAATTGCCAGCCAACAAAAGGGTTGCCATTATGTTTAATCTGTTTATTCAATATTAACTTTTCGACATATTTGGAAGGGTTATTCATTACCGCCATACCCTGACCCACTTTTTTTACGGGGATTCCAGCATCGTGCAACCTAGCAACTAAGCTGGCCGCATTATAGGCATCGTAGCCAACTTCCTTAACATTATACTTTTCGCACTTTTGTATAATATAGTCCGATATTTCCCGATCATCCATTACATTGCCTTCTGTCAATTTTAAAATTCCAGAATCAATGGCAACTAAGAAAATATCCTGATAATGTTTTGGGATTAGGGTAAACCCTTCTTCTGGCAAAAAGAATTGAAACTCTGCTTCATAGTCTAATTCGCCAAATCGTTTCAAAATGCAAACTGCGTTTAAGTCCCGTGTGGCGGCCAAGTCAAATCCCACGAAAACCGCTTCGGGCGTATCTTCTCTGGGTTCTGTAATACTTTGATCCCAATAGTTTCTATCGATCCATGCGCTATTAGCACTCACATAGATGTTTAGGGTTTTGCAAAGAAACTCATTAAGTGCCGCTGGCTTATGCTTGGCTTCTTCTGCCCTTTGTGCAATGGCATCGTCAAACACGCTAATGCCGTGCATAGGGTTTGCTTTAGCCCAGCTTAAGGGATCAGTCCATTCGTCTTGCGGATCAAGCCCGTATAGCAAGCCAAACCATCTGGGGTTGTCGGTAGCTTCGCCATAAAGCATCGACTGATACATGGTCATATCTTCGTAAAACTTCGTGTCTTTAGTGAAACTGGCGGTTGTAATGTAGATTCGCAATGGGTTCTGTCTGGCTACCATACCAGAATGTAATACTTCAATAGAGTTGCGGTCTACGATCTGGGCGGCTTCGTCTACGATTACGCATGATGGATTTTTGCCATCGCCTGTCTTTTTGGTGTCCCGTGATAGGGCTTTAAACATCGACTGTGTATCGCCAGCTTTTTTTATCTCATACTTGCTGACCTCATATAACTGCGCTGACCAGTCGGGCATTTGTTCAACAAACCCTTTGGCGGCATCAAACACGATGGTTGCCTGTTCACGGTTAGTAGCCAGGGTAAATACTTCTGCGCCCTTTTCGCCACATTGCAATTCGTATAGGGCTATGACTGCGGTTAATGTAGATTTTCCAGCTTTGCGGGGAATGTAAAGTATTACATCCGTTACCATGCGTTTGGTTAAATCCCTTTTGGATCGAAACCCATATATAGCGCAGATAAAAAATAATTGAAACGGCTCTAGGCGTATCGGCTTTCCAGCATCAGGGCCTTTGGTATGAACAAGGGTTGATGCAAATTCCAATACATGATCGGGGAATCGTTCATCAAATACCCATTCCCATTCTTTGTTTTCGTATTGATTAATGAATCGCTGGCAAGCCAAACGAACATCACGGCAAACATTAATTTCGCCTTTAATAACATCCCGTGCATATATTATCCCGTCTTGCCAGTTCATTTTTTCTTTAGGGCAAGTTTGATTGAGTATTGCAATGCTTCCCAATCTGACCGTTGTAATACTACGGGTATCAATTCTTGACCCCGTTTTCTTTCGGCAAAAACATCCTCTAGCGTTTTGCTGACAACTTTAAAATCTTTTTGTCTTTTCTTTTCTCTGTTCATCGGGCAAGTGGGCCAGCCAGAAATCGTGCCGCTGGCGTATCTTCTTTTTTGTTAGTGTGTGCCAACCGACTTTTAGGGGTTAATCCCAACTCATTCATCAGTCGAACTATCTGGGTCAATGTCTTGTCCCTGATTGTAATATATGGATTCGGGCCAATCGTTTTGCCATCATTGAATTCAGAAATAATACCTTGTTCCGTAATACCTTTAGAACATTGAATATACAAATCCATCTGTTCTGCCAGCAATGCCAAAGTATGTTGTTGCTGTTCATCGCCAATCCCGTAAACATCATACAAGTAATCGGATGTGTCTTGGATAAATTTTTGCTTGTCCCATGTATTAGGGTTGGACAACCAGTAGGCGTAGGGAATTCTTCTGCGGACATTTTCTGGTAGGGGAATTCCACTAGGGGATTTCCCTTCAACCAGGCGCAACTCTGTGGGAAGGTTTGGTCTGCTCATGGAAAGTATTATATACCCCCCTCGATACTTTGTCTTTTGTAAGAAATTGGG
>Ga0208872_1000699_pt1 | contig 22967 bp, 21 predicted proteins | sample CryBogCBH12Aug08_FD_185508 | JGI IMG/M metagenome (GOLD analysis project Ga0208872, IMG submission 185508) | Freshwater microbial communities from Crystal Bog, Wisconsin, USA - CBH12Aug08 (SPAdes) | ecosystem: Environmental > Aquatic > Freshwater > Lake | place: Crystal Bog, Wisconsin, USA...
GTCTCCGCCTCCCGCAGGATGCGGATGATCTGCTCGGTCGTGTGATGTGTCTTCTTCATGATGGTTTTCCTTTCGTTACCCGAAAACCATCCCACCCACAATGGCCTAGTTCAGAGGGGCCCAATCAATGGCTGAATTCAAATTTAACTGCCCTAAATGCGGGCAACACATACAGTGCGATGAAAGCTATAGCGGCCGGCAAATAAATTGCCCTCAATGTCTGACGGCTTGTGTTGTGCCGCAATTAATGCCACCAAAGCCTAAATTGAGCGTTACTGCGAAACCTGAGAAAATGTATCTGGTCAACTCTGATGGCAGTCAATGCGGGCCATACACTGTCGAGGAATTGAAGGCTAATCTTGAAAGCGAAGAGTTGGCCTGGGGAGATTTGGCATGGTGTGAAGGGATGAGCCAGTGGCAACCACTAAACGGAATAATTGTGCGGACTGGATTTTCTCAGCCACCGCCAACAATACGGAGGCAAGCAAATCAAAGAACTTCGAGTGCAAATGGAGGCGAATTGAATCCGCTGGCCGCCGTGTGCATGGTTTTCGGTATAATTTGCTACGGCTTTGGCCTTGTTGATTTTTTGGGGATGTTTTTTCACTACGACATCACTGGCATTAGGTATTCACCAACATGGGCATGGTTTATTGGTTCAGGATTGATTGCTTTAAGCAAAAGAAATGACGACACAAATATTTTATTTTCTAGTAGCGCAACCTATGCAGCAGTGGCATTGGTAGGATTATTAAGCGTTGGCTCTGTATATTTTCTATCGACGACAGGTTGGACGCCAATTCTTATTCTTGAAGAGCGGGCGAAAACTGCAATACAGTCGGAACTTTTGAAAAAATCAAAGCTAGCAAAAGTTACCCACATACAACTTTCTCACAGAGAGGGAAATCACTACGCTGGCATGATTACGATTGTTGACGGAACAGCCCAGGTATCAAGCGATTGGACTGTTGATGTGACAAACACTGCAACAGAATTTTCATGGTATATAAAACCACAATCTTCTGCGGACGTAAATGTATCCACAAGCTTGAGTCCTAGCGCAGAGGTGGACTCGCAATTAAGCACCAAAGCTGTATCAAATGGATATCTCAAGGTGTTTGGCAATGAAGTCACTATCGGTGAAGTCTTTAACGTGGTTTCAGAAGGAACGGCGCAATGGTCGGCCGACCGTCTTGCCTCTTCTGAGCCCGAATATCTGACTCATTATTTGGTAGAATCAACTTGGTATAATGAGAAATCTCAATTAGTTAAATGTCAGTTTAACGTCGAATTGAATGGGAGCAAATTCTATATGTATGGGGCATTTATCGGTGGGGAATCAATGGATTTTTCAGACTTCCAAGAAGCCATTAAAGCAATTTGGGTTAAAAAAGGAGGAACCTTAAAATGAAGCCCATACTGATGAAAAATGAAACGACACAATGCTAAAAAAAGGCTCTTCCCGAAGAAAGAGCCTTATGAATCAATTCCACACCGACATCAAATCCTGAGCTGCCGAAAATGCTCTGGCCTTGGTCTGATACGAGCCGCCAAACCAAGACGAGACAAGCCGTTGATTTTCGTTTTGGCGCGATTTGCGATGGTCAACCCATTCGGTCACGCCATTGAACGCAGCCCAAAGCGAACCAGCAACGCCAGGCATCCGATTTCCCCGGCCCTGATCAAAGAAGTATTCAGACCAGTTCCGATCCCGTTTCACCAGTTCCATTTTGTCCGGTTCCTTCACTTCGGGATAAACGGTAGCCAGATATTCACTAAGCCGGTTTGAATCCATCTTGACCCGCGACATGGCCTGAAACGTCTCTTCCATCTCGTCAAACCGTTCATTGATGAGCCCGAGCATTTGATGGGCGCTTTCAAGTTTAGAGCGGACGTCAGCATGGTGAATGACGCGATAGGCCTGTCCATCACTCAAAGCAATGGTCAGCGTATTTTGGCAGACGACCCGAACTGGCGTGAACTTGATCTGTACCGAGCTTTTGCCGTCATGTGAGTTCGAGAGCAGCAGGTATTTTTCGGTGATGTCGTCTCCAGCTACGCGAATATGACCGGGCAATTTGGCCAAAATCCAAACTCGTTCTCCCTGACCAAGAGCGCCCGCAGTGTGATAAACCGCTGCGTTTTGACCGACAATGGGATCGAAGAAACGGAACGCATCACGGTTTTGCAAAAACAAACATGCTGTTATTTCAGGAACCGTCGCCCCGTCGGATGTGCCGGGGCTGGCGGGAAAAGATTTTGTTGGCTTCGCCCAGCGGTCGGGAAAAATGTGGCGTTGTGGCCGCGATGAAAGTGTTACGTTGTCGCTCGGCGAGGGGGATTGGGAGATTGTCTCCTATGCTCCCGTTGAGCGAGGCGTGGCCATTCTTGGTTTGGCCGACAAGTTCAACAGCACCGCTGCAGTTAGCGAAAAGAAATGGCGCCGCGATGGCTCCCTTACGGTGAGGCTGCGTGACGGTGGAAATTTTCTGGCGTGGTCAGAACGGACACCGCGACGAGTCATCGCCGGTGGTCGTAATGTTCCATTTTTCTACGATGCTGTTACGGGAAGACTTTCAGCGAAAACTCCTTCGACTGGAAGGCAAGAAGTTATTTTGGATTGGTGAAGGACTCTTTTTGGATTTAATTACTGCGACAATGCCCGATAGAATTTTTGGTAGTCGCCACCCACGTCGTTAGTGACCGACCAAACCCCGCCCACTCCCGGCGTATTTGTGCTAATTGGCATCCATGCTCCAATTAGGTTTGTTGCCGACTGCGTGACATACGTTACTCCTGATGATCGAGTCCCCGTTGGTCAGTCCGTTGGCCGTGAATTCTGTTCCAATAAATGTCATCGTCTGGGCGCGCTTGGTCTCGAATCAACTTTCCAACAAGTTTCAACGCGCTCCAAAAATTTTATTCGCCTTGAAACTTTAAACCCGAAACTCGAAACTCCGCCGATGCAGTCGCCCGCGGATTATCACATGCACACCCCGCTTTGTCGTCACGCCATCGGCGAGCCGGTGGAATATGCGCGCCGCGCGGTAGAACTCGGCTTGACGGAAATTGGTTTCTCGGATCATTCGCCCATGCCGCGCGAGGATTTTGATAATTGGCGGATGTTCGACCGTCAGCTCGACGAATACGTCGCGAAAGTGCAACTCGCGCAAAAAGAATTTCCGCAACTCACCATCCGCCTCGCGCTGGAAGTGGATTACCTACCCGGCCACGAGGACTGGATTCGCAAATTAGCCGCGCGGCATCCGTGGGATTATTTCATCGGCAGCGTGCATTACGTTTCGGACACATGGGACATTGATAATCCCGCCAAGTTGTCCGAATGGAAAAAGCGCGACGCGTTTGAAGTGTGGCAACTTTATTTCGACCGCCTGGCCATGGCGGCGGAATCAAAATTGTTCGAGATCATCGGTCACGCCGATTTGCCGAAGAAGTTTGGCATCCGCCCCACGCAAGATTGCACGCCGCTCTACGAGAAATTTCTCACGTCCGTGGCAAAGGCCGGTTGCGCGATTGAACTGAACACGGCGGGCTTGCGCAAAGACTGCAAAGAGATTTATCCCAGCCGCGACCTGTTGCAACTGGCCTTTGCGCATCATGTGCCAATCACGTTCGGCTCGGATGCGCACGCGCCGGAAGAAGTGGGACTGAATTTCGCCGAAGCCGTGGCGCTCGCGCGCAGTGTCGGCTACGCGGAGACATTGCGCTTTCATCAACGGCAAAGCGAAGTCGTCTGGCTCTAATCTATGACCGCCGCGCGAACGGACAAAAAGTTTTTCCTCTTCGCCTGTCTGGCGCTTGCCCTCGGCACGCTGGCGCTTTACTGGCCGGTCACGCATTTCCCGTTCATCAATTTTGATGACGACGAATATATTTCCGAGAATCCGGTGACACAAGCCGGGCTCACGTGGCACGGACTGGCTTGGGCCTTCAACGGCATTCACGTCGGCAACTGGCATCCGCTGAGTTGGCTCTCGCATGAATTGGACTGCCAGATATTCGGCCTGAACGCGGGCGGCCATCACCTCGTCAACGTGCTATTTCACATCGCGAACACGTTGCTAATTTTTGCGTTTCTGCGTGCCGCCACCGGCTTGGCATGGCGTAGCGCGTTCGTCGCCGCGTTCTTTGCGTGGCATCCCTTTCATGTGGAATCCGTCGCGTGGGTAGCCGAACGCAAAGACGTGTTAAGCACTTTTTTCTGGTTGCTGACGATTATCACTTACGCGCGTTACGCAAATTTGGCGACGGATAATAATTCAAACGCTAAAACCTTTTACGCGCTGGCGCTCGTCTGTTGCGCGCTGGCGATGTTAGCCAAACCTATGGCGGTGACCCTGCCCTTCACACTGTTGCTGGTGGACTTGTGGCCGTTAAATCGCATTCCCAATTCCGAAAATAAAATCGCCCTCATCAAAAAGCTGCTTGTTGAAAAAATTCCTTTCTTTCTACTGATGATTGCGCTGTGTGTGGTGACATTTCTCGCGCAACGCAGTGTGGGTGCGGTCAGCTCCGTGGAATTATCGAGTCGGTTGGGGAATGTTCCGGTGGCTTACGTGCGCTACCTTGCCAAAACCTTTTGGCCGACGGATCTCGCCATTGTTTATCCTTACGTCTATCACTGGCCCGCCGCCGCCGTCGTCGGCTCCGTTGCCATCTTGATTTTCATTTCAGTGCTGGCGCTGGCGTTGCTTCGCCGCGAACCGTGGCTGGCATCCGGCTGGTTCTGGTTTCTTGGGACGCTCGTGCCGGTCATTGGCTTCGTGCAAGTCGGCGCGCAATCCATGGCAGACCGTTATTTTTATATTCCCAGCATCGGCCTATTCGTGGCGCTCGTCTGGGCCGCCGCAGAATTGGGTGCAACGCGTCCGAATGGAAAAACGTTGCTCGCGCTCATCGGTGGTAGCGCTTTGCTTGGCTGCGTGCTGGCGACCGCGCTGCAAATCACTTATTGGCGTAGCAGTGTAAATTTATTTTTGCACGCGATGGAAGTGACGCAGAATAATTACGTCGTCGAAAACGCGCTCGGCAAAACATTTGAGAAGAATGGCGATAACGCCAAGGCGCTCGTGCTTTACCGCGACGCCGTCAAAATCGAGCCGCGCTTTGCGAATAGCCAATACAACCTCGGGCTAGCCCTGATCGGTTTCGGTTACAAAGACGAGGCGTTCGAGCATCTCGCCGCCGCCGCGCATTACGACCCCAACAATCCCGATGCGCAATACAACCTCGGCGTATTCTTTTTGCAGAACAAACGTTGGGCGGACGCCGCGCATTGTTTTGAAGCGACGCTGAAGCTGCGTCCGGATTTCGTGCCAGCACGCACGCATCTGGCCGAAGTCTTGGCCGCATCCACGAAGTCACCTTGAACCAGCGCAGGCATGACTTTGAACCTTTTTAGAAACAATTTCCGCGGCATCGCCATCAGTCTCGCGCTGGCGTTGGGAACCTTGGTTTTGTATTTGCCGGCGGCGCATCACGACTTCATCTGCCTCGACGATAATCAATATGTCACCGCCAATCCGGTGGTGCAGGCGGGTCTGACGTGGGCGGGCGTCAAATGGGCGTTCACCAACATCATCGCGAGCAACTGGTTTCCGCTAACGTGGCTTTCGCACATGCTAGACTGCCAGTTGTATGGCGTGAATCCCATGGGTCACCATCTAACGAGCGTATTTTTTCACATCGCCAACGTATTGCTTTTGTTCCTGTGGCTGAAAGGTGCCACCGGCGCAATGTGGCGCAGCGCGTTGGTGGCAGCGTTGTTCGCGTGGCATCCACTCCGCGTCGAATCGGTCGCGTGGGTGGCGGAACGCAAAGATGTCTTGAGCGCTTTCTTCTGGCTGTTGGCTCTGCTCGCCTACACACGCTACGTGAAGAAGCCAGGGGCGGCCACGTATCTACTGGTGCTGTTTCTGTTTGCGTGTGGCCTGATGTCCAAGCCGATGGCTGTGACGCTCCCGTTTGTTTTATTGCTGGCCGACTTCTGGCCGCTGGGGAGAATTTCGGAATTCACCGTCGCCAACTGCAAGCCGTTGCTCGTAGAGAAAATTCCTTTTTTCGCGCTGACCATCGCCGAGAGTTGCATCAACTTCGTCGCGCAAAAAGCAGGCGGAGCCACATGGTCGGCGGTCGCCCTGCCCTTGCCCGTTCGCTTGGCTAACGCACTCGTGTCGTATGTGCGCTACCTCTCGAAAACATTTTGGCCGACCGACCTCGCGGTCATTTATCCCTATCAAAATCATTGGCCGCTCTGGTTTGTGTTTGCAGCAGCCAGTTTGTTGCTGATCTGGTCGGCTACGGTTTTTTTGCAGGCGCGAAAAAACCCTTTCCTATTCTTCGGCTGGTTTTATTTTGTCGGCACGCTGATTCCCACCATCGGCCTCGTGCAAGTCGGGCCGCAGGCGATGGCTGACCGTTATTCGTATCTGCCCAGCATCGGCTTGTTCATCATCATTGTCTGGGGCGCCAATGAAATTCTAGCCCCGCGATTGCGTCGGAAGGAAATCGCCATTCTTGCGAGCGCCGCCGCGTTGACGGTTTGCCTCATCCTCACCTCACGCCAATTGTCGCATTGGCAAAACAGCTTGAAACTGTTCCTGCACACCGTTGAAGCCACCACGGATAATTACACCGCTGAAGCGTATCTTGGCAGCGAACTGGAAGCCGTCGGTTTGTATGACGCCGCGCTGCCGCTGTTTTTCGATTCCGTCCGCGTCGCGCCAACTTTTCCCATCGGTCAATGGAATCTCGGGATGGCTTTGCTGCGCCAAGGTCGCGCCGCCGAAGCCTCCGAGCATCTGGGCACGCTCACCCGCCTCACGCCCGGTGATCCGGTGATCATCTGTTATTATGGCAAAGCCCTCGCCGCTGCTGGAAAAACGGATGATGCTAGGGCGCAATTCACCGAAGCGTTGCGTCTCAAGCCCGATTACACTGAAGCAAAAAGTTCTTTGGCCGCCCTTTCAACCGCGCCACATCCCTAAAATAATTTCGCGAAGCTGGACAGCTTCGCCGCGTTTTGAAAAACTCCCGCCCGTGAAACAAACCATCGTTACTTTGGACATGGAAGGCGTCTTGACGCCGGAAATCTGGATTGCTGTCGCCGAGAAAACCAAAATCCCCGAACTGCGCCGCACGACACGCGAAGAACCCGATTACGACAAGCTGATGAATTATCGCATCGGCATTCTCGACCAGCACGGCATCAAGCTTTCACAAATCCAGGAAGTAATCGGCACGTTGAAACCCCTGCCCGGCGGCAAAGAATTTCTCGACGAACTCCGCTCGCTCGTCCAAGTCATCATTTTGTCTGACACTTTCGAGCAGTTCGCGCAGCCGTTGATGAAACAATTGAACTGGCCGACTTTATTTTGCCATCGCCTGCTCGTGACCAACGACCGCATCACCAGCTACGAATTGCGGCAATCGAATCAAAAACAGAAATCTGTTGCCGCGCTGAAGTCGCTGAATTACCAAGTCATCGCCGCCGGTGATTCTTACAACGACACCGCGATGCTGGGCGAAGCGAATGCTGGGTTCCTCATCCACGCGCCAGAAAAAGTGAAAGCAGAATTCCCGCAATTCAAGTCCGTCGAGTCGCACGCGGAATTGCTGAGGCTCATCAAAGGGGCGCTCTGATGCCCACGCGCAACGGCTCCATCAAATTATTTCGGTTTGTCGGCATTGATGTTTACATCCACTGGGCGTGGTTTCTCGCGTTCCTATATTTCACCAGCCGACCGCATTCCTATTCCAATTACGGCTGGAGCGCGCTGGAAATCCTCTCACTATTTCTCCTCGTGTTGACCCACGAATTCGGCCACGCCCTCGCGTGTCGTTCGGTCGGTGGCACGGCGAACCTCATTATTCTTTGGCCGCTTGGCGGCGTCGCTTACGTCGCCCCACCGCAACGTCCGGGCGCACAACTGTGGAGTATCGTTGCCGGTCCGCTCGTCAATGTTGTGCTCGCTCCGATACTATTCGGCCTCGCCATTTTTGGAAAAAATCTTGGCTGGGATGTCAGTTATCCCGATGCCTATCTGCTAATTGAGAACGTAACGCTAATCAATTTAGTTCTGCTCATCTTCAACCTGATGCCTGTCTATCCGCTCGACGGCGGACAAATCCTGCGCTCACTGTTGTGGTATCCCTTTGGCCGCGCGAACAGTCTGATGGCCGCCAGCATCATTGGTTTTGTCGGCGTCGCGGCTTTGATTTTGCTCGCGATTTATACCGGCTCCACTTGGAAAATAATCATCGCGGTTTTCATCGCGATGAATTGCTGGGGTGGCTTGAAACAGGCGCAAGCGCTGGCGAAGCTGGCCAAGATCCCGCGTCGTGTCGGCTTCGCGTGTCCGTCCTGCAAAACCGCGCCGCCGCTGGGCGAACTGTGGCGTTGCGGCAAATGCGGTCAGGCGTTCGACACCTTTTTGACACAGGGAATTTGTCCGCACTGCAACACGCAATTTAATCTCACGCAATGCCTCGACTGCGGCGAACGATTTGCCATGAACGAATGGCAATCAAGTGCGGAGCGCTGAGTGCGGAGTGCAGAATAAAAAAACGCCAAAAGCAAACTAGCGACGAAGCTGCGATTTTCTGGCGGTGTTGATCGAACTTACGGCAATGGCGGTCAACTCATTGGCTTCCTGCATCAACGCCGAGATTTTTGCGGGTTTGACTTTTCCCATCTCTACCAGCAATTCCATCCAATAACCAGATTCATCGGCTTCTTCTTCAACCGTGCCCATCTTTGAAATGAAATCTGCTGTGGATTTGCTGCGGCTGGCGGCACGATAGTTCGCACCTACTGACGTGCCTGACCGCAACAACTGTTTACCAAGAATTCGGGAGGTCTGGTCGGCTGGCAGACTCTCCACCAGTTTAATGATTCGTAACGCAAACTGTTTGGTTCTTTGCTTCAAATTTTCGTTACTCATAGAATGAAAATATTTACTGAAACCGCCCGTCTCCTAACCTTCCGCGCTCCGCGCTCCGAATTCCGCGTTTTTTAGTCTTCCGCCTTGAACGCGCGCGAAATCAAATCGCGCACGGCGAGCTTCGGATTTTTGCCTTCGTAAAGCATCGCATGCACTTCATCGATGATGGGCGTTGCGACACCTTTTTCCTTGGCCAGCCGATGCGCTGAACGCGCCGTCGGGTAACCTTCGGCCAACTTCGGGTGCGAGGCGACAATGGTCTCAATGGTTTCGCCGCGACCAAGTCGCTCGCCCAAATCTCGGTTCCGACTCTGTTTGGAAAAACACGTCAGCATCAAATCACCGAGGCCGCTCAAGCCGTTGAACGTCTCCGGCTTCGCACCACACGCCACGCCGAGACGTTTCATTTCTGAAAGCGCACGAGAGACCAAACCAGCTTTGGTGTTGTCGCCGTAACCGAGGCCGTCGCCCACGCCAGCACCGACGGCAATGACATTCTTCAACGCGCCACCGTATTCCACACCGAGAATGTCGGTGCTGCGATAGATGCGAAATTCAGGGCGATGAAAAAGTCCCTGCACCGTCTTGGCCGTCCCGTCGCTTTCGCAGGCGCAGACAATCGTGGTGGGAATACCCAGCGCCACTTCGCGCGCGAAGCTCGGACCGGACAAGGCGACGACGCGATCTGCCGAAGCCCGTTCGCGCAGAATGCGACTCATCGTGTCGCCCGTTTCAAATTCAATTCCCTTCGTGACGCTGACAAAAATTCCCGGATGACCTTTTAATTTTGCCGTCACTTCGCGGAACGCTTGCGAAGGCACCGCGAGCACAACGCACTCCGCGCCGCCGATAGCGCTTTTGAAATCTGCCTGCGTTTTCCAATCCGTGGGCAGTGCAACGCCCGGCAGATATTTTTCGTTCCGACCGTTTTGGACGGCTGCGAGCGACGCGGGATTCTTGTCCCACAAAATCACAGCGTTGCCGTTCTCCTGCAAAATTTTGGCGAGCGCCGTGCCCCACGCGCCCGCACCGAGGACGGTGATTCTCATTTCGTTTTCTCCGGGGTTGAAGTTTTTTTACCGAGGCGATTTTCGGTTCCCGCCATGAGCCGTTGAATGTTGGATTTATGTTTGTAAATCGCCAGTGCACCGAGCGCCGTTGAAACGATGCCGAGAAAAATATTTTGCGGCGTCATGATCCAGACCGTTGCCGGCAACGCAACCGCCGCCGCGATGGAACCCACCGAAACATATTTCGTCAACAGCACCGCCAAAATGAAAACCACCAAACCCACCAGCACCGCCCACGGCGCGAGCGCCAGATAAACGCCCGCTGTCGTCGCAATCCCCTTGCCGCCTTTGAACTTCAGCCAGCAGGTGTAATTATGACCAAGCACGGCGAAAATGCCCGCGATGATGCGCGCCGTTTCCACATCCGCGTTCGCGTTTAATTGCTTCAACAGCAAAGCCGCCAGCCACACCGCCCCAAATCCCTTCGCCGCATCCGCGAGCAACACGAAAATCCCCGCCGGTTTGCCCAGCACACGCATGGCGTTCGTCGCGCCGATGTTACAGCTGCCGGTTTTGCGAATATCTATTCCCTTGGCCTTCGCGACGAGAAATCCGGTGGGAATGGATCCGAGTAGATACGCCGCAATCGCAACGATGATGTAAGTCAGAACTGGCACGCGCAAAGTTTATGATTCAAACGCCCAAAGTTCAAAACGAAATCTCACGCAAAGGCGCAAAGTCGCGAAGAATTTTTTGCAGCGGCAGCGATTTTCTGGTTTTAACTTTGCGCCTTCGCGTCTTTGCGTGAGGAATTTTCATTTTCCGCCGCTCGATTCACTGGCAAACTCCGCGCATGGCAAAAGTCAAAGTCGCCGTTCTCGGCACCGGCTCGCTCGGTCAACATCACGCCCGCATTTATTCCGAACTCCACGCGGCTGGCGAGGTTGAACTCACCGGCATCTACGACGCCCACGCGGAAACCGCTCGTCGCATTGCCGAGAAACACAAGCTGCGCGTGTTCGCGTCCGTCGCCGAAGCCGCCGCCGCGAGCGACGCGCTGAACATCGCTACGCCCACCACCACGCATTTTGAAATCGCCAAGCAACTCCTCGCCGCCGGCAAACACGTCCTCGTCGAGAAACCGATGACCAGCGAATCCGCGCAGGCCGCCGAACTGTGCGAACTCGCGCTCCAGAAAAATCTCGTTCTCCAAGTCGGCCACGTCGAGCGGTTCAATCCCGTTTTCAAATTTCTCCAGACCGCCGCTACCGAACCCAAGTTCATCGAATGCCATCGCCTTTCGCCCTACCCGGCCCGCTCCATGGACATCGGCGTTGTGCTCGATCTGATGATTCACGACCTCGACATCGTGCTCGCGTTCGTCAAATCGCCCGTCGTCAGCGTCGAGGGCGTGGGTATTCCCGTGTTGAGCAAGAGCGAGGATATCGCCAATGCCCGCCTGCGTTTCGCCAATGGCTGCATCGCGAATCTCACCGTCAGCCGCATCAGCCCCGAACGCATGCGCAAGATCCGCGTGTTCAGCGGCCCGACCAATCCCTGCTACATCTCGCTCGATTACCGCGTGCAGGAAGGATTTCTTTATCGCGTCGCGCGCGATGGCGAGGAAGAAACGCCGTTCATCAAAAAGATTCTCGCCGCCAAGCTCGGCATCGGCAAAGACTCCGCCATCGTCAGCGAATTTGCCGGACGCAAAATCGTGCGCGAGCCCGTGCCCATCAACAAAGACGAGCCGCTCAAACTGGAGCTGCAACATTTCGTCGAATGCGTCCGCGCGCAGCAAACCCCGATGGTCAGCGGCGAAGCCGGCAAACGCGCGCTGGACCTGGCGTTTGAAATCACACGGCAGATTCAGAACCAAAAATCTTAATCGCGTGAAACCAATGAACGCGTTAATTGCATTAATTTCACTCGCCGTTTCAGGACTTGTTTGTTTTGGTGACGAAACAAATCAAGTTTCAATTGGCGATTGGTCGGACGCCGCTGGCGGTTTGCGAATGCGGTTAATTGTAACTGTAAAAAACGAAAGAGCAGATTTTCGTCGCGGGGTGGTTTACTTGGAAATGGATAACGTCGCAAATTGCATCAACCCGATAGAATTTCCATCAGGGTTTTCGCTGAATTGCAAACTTACAAATTCGGCAGGAAATCCACCGCCACAAGCTATGTGCATGGCTAGCGGCCCAATTTGTCCTCCGTATTGGATTTATATTCACTGTGATTCAACATTGAAAATGCGGGTTGACGATTTAAGTTCTTGGGACATTGGATTCAAAGGACAAACTGGGGTTTCAATGGCAGTTGGATCGGGTTGTTGGCTTGTTCCAGATAACACAACTAACGAATATTTTCTGACAGGTGTTTTCAAGGTGGAGCGAACACGCCAGCCCGAAGAACATATCCACGCTTGGGATGGCACGATTCAATTGCCAAGAGTTAAATTAAATTTTCAAAAGTGATTGTTTAATTGAAACCGAAAACCTTCATGCTCATCGCCGGTGAGGCGAGCGGGGATTTACTCGCGGCGGAACTGGTTTCCGCGCTGCGCGGCCGGTTGCCGGACGCGCAATTCTTCGGCGCGGGCGGCACGAAGATGTCCGCCGCCGGTGTGGAACTGGCGTTCGACATGACGCAGCACTCGGTCATCGGCATCACGGATGTGCTGAAAAATATTTTGAAGTTCCGGCGGCTGTTCAACCAGTTGCTCGCGCTGGCCATCGAGCGGAAACCGGACGTGGTGATCGGGATCGATTTCGGCGGGTTCAATCTGCGCTTTGGTCAGGCCATCAAAAAATACGTCCGCGAAAATCCGTTTTCCAAGTGGGACCCGAAAATCGTGCAGTTCGTCTCGCCGCAGGTCTGGGCGTCGCGTCCGGGCCGCGCGGACAAACTGGCGCGAGATTACGATCTGCTCCTGAGCATCTTTCCGTTTGAGAAAGCTTGGTATGCGCAACGCGTGCCGCAATTCCGCGTGGAGTTCGTCGGCCATCCGATGATCGGGAGATTTACGAATGACGATTTACGATTTACGAGCGGATTGGCCGGCGGCGCGTCAACCGTAAATCGTAAATCGCAAATTCTTCTGCTGCCCGGCAGTCGCAAGAGCGAGTTGCAAAGGCATTTGCCGCCAATGTTGGCCGCGTTAAAAACGATTCAAGAAAAAGTGCTGACGGCGAAAGCGAAAATGGTTTTGCCGAATCCGGCGCTGGTGTCGCTCGCGAAAGCGTTGGGCGCGAATCTGGAAATCCAGATTGGTGAATTGCCGTGGGCGCTGGCGGAAAGCGATGTCGCGCTGGCCTCGACGGGCACAGTGACGATGGAATGCGCGTTCTTCGGCGTGCCGACGGTGACGCTCTACAAAACGTCGTGGCTGACGTATCAAATCGCCAAACGCATCGTGACGGTGAAGTCGTTGACGATGCCGAACCTGCTCGCGGGCGAGCCGGTGTATCCGGAATTCATCCAGAACGAGGCGACGCCGGAAAATCTTTCGCGCGCCGCACTGGAGTTGTTGGAGAACGCCACGCACCGCGCACAAATCAAAGCGCAGCTCGCCAAAATCATTGCGTCGCTCGGTGAGCCAGGAGCGGCAGGCCGCGCAGCGACGGCGATTTTAAGTTTGTTCCCATGAAAGACCTGTCGAATCCATTTTGGATCAAGCTCAAGGGTATTTTGTTTCTGGTCATCGGCGTGGTCTGTGGGGTTCTACTTTTGTTGGACAACCTAAAGTGGCAGACGGCCATCCTGCTAGCCCTCGCCATCTGGAGTTTTTGCCGTTTTTATTATTTCGCCTTTTACGTCATCGAGAAATACGTTGACCCAAGTTATAAGTTTTCTGGGCTGATCTCGTTTGTGAAGTATTTACTACGGCTTTGACAAACTTTTTTAACAAGAGCAAAGTCAATTTATGAAAAGCGTATTGCAATACTTTTTCGCCCACAATTGGCCGATGAAGATTTATTTTGGAACTGCATCCGCCGTTGGCCTTTTTGTTGGTGTCGGAATTTGTAAATCAAATTGGTCAGGATTGAATCATTGGTATGAGATTTTTTATGTTTGTATTCTCCCCATAATTGTTTCGCCAGCTCTTTTCTTCTTCTTATCAATTTTCCCCTGTGGTTATTTCGTTCTCGCTCCGCTTTATTATCTGGGAGCCAAATTAAATGGCGCGCCATTCCAAATTGGCGACCGAGTTCGGATTTTAATTGGCCCACATCGCAATCAAATTGTTAAAATTTACGCCGTCTGGACAGAGCGAAATCAAGTGCGTGTCGAGTTAGGTGATTTGCCAAAAGAAAAAGTAAAAGACGTTTTTTCATTTACACAAGTTTGCCGCGAGCGCACGGCTTACTTCATTTCACCGCACAAAAATCATTTCCTTTATTCGCCGCGCGTTTTAAGTTTTCCGCATGGACTCACTCCACGCGCCGTGGCGCATCGAATACATTTTATCGCCGAAGCCGGAACTCAAGGAAGGTTTATTCGCGCGCATCGCGCAATCGTCCGACGACGTGGAAAATCTCGTCGTCGTGCGCGAGCGGACGTGTTTTGCGTTGCTGAACCGTTATCCCTACAACGGCGGTCATCTGATGGTCGTGCCTTACAAGGAAGTTCCCGATATGAACGGACTCACCGATGAGGAGCTCGCGGATCTGTGGAGACTCGTGCGGCGTTGCAGCAATGCGTTGTCGGCAGTGATGAAGCCGGACGGCTTCAACGTGGGCATCAACATCGGCAAGGTCGCGGGCGCGGGTATCGCCGAGCATCTGCACGTCCACATCGTCCCACGCTGGCACGGCGACACGAATTTCATGCCGGTGCTCGCGAACACGAGCGTCGTGCCGGATGCGCTGCTGGCCATCGCCGCCAAACTGCGGACGGAACTCGCCAAATAATTTTGGCCACAGATGCACACAGATGGAACACGTCTGTGTATCTGTAGCAGATTTCAAAAAACTAGCGAAAATCCGGCTGAATCGAAAGGATATTCGCGCAAACTGGTCACTCTTTCCGGTTACTTTTCGGTGCTTTCACTGACAGTTTCACTGACAGTTGCGGCTGCACTGTTGCCAGTCCAGCCGCAACTTTTCAAGGGTTCAATCTTCATCCGGCATCATCACCGTGATGGCGGGCTGCGGGTCGTCCATGTCGAGTGCGCCACAAGTGGCGATCAACTTAACGAGACGGGCGGCGCGGTTGTCGTTGCGGACGTAGAGCGCAAACGGCAAGCGGTCTTGGCCTTGCGCTGCCTTTAGGATGGCAAAGCGGAGCATCCAGACAACATCCCAAAGCCTTCCGGCTTCGTCCTGCCCGCTGACGTTTGGCGGGACGGTCACATAAGCGTCAAAGGCGGTGCGGGTGATAAACACCGGAAACGCAAGACAACCGATGCAGATTCAGGTCTTAAAGAGCGGCGACGGATTCAAATTCATCGTCCAATTCAATCACTTGCTTTTGCGGATAGCGCAAGCACCGGGTGCAAACGTGACTTATCAAAGTCAGCGCGGCGAACTTCCGGTGAGGTTGTATCCAACGCCAATCCCCCGAACACCTGAAAACTTCGCTTACGAGGACATAATGAAATTTGAACATTCTGTCGTGCTGGAAACGTGGGCAGGGTGTCGGGGAAATATCGCCTAACCCCGATAAAAACGGCCTTCCTTGCGCTCTATTTGACCGCTGGCGAGCTTTGCGAACGAGACACAGCGGAATTGCCTTCAAAAATTTAACGCGGCAGAGGCCAAATAAACACGAATGGGACAAGCTGGTGTAATTTTATTAAATTTTAATTCGGCGCAGACATGATTTGGCGACTGTGAGCAAAACTGTGAGCAAGGGTGCTTGAATCAGCCCGAAAAGGTAGTGGCAGAGTCCCCTTGTGTAGCCGCGTAAAATCTGGCAAACTTCATTGTGGTAGGCGTAATTTTTGGCCGATTCCGACCCTCGCCTCCAGCCTTTTCAGCGGCGTGATTAATTTATGCGAGTCAAAAATTATTCGCCGGTCTTCAGAATATCCACTTTGGCACTCAATTGCGGCGTTAGGTATTTGTCCGGATTCAATATCTGCACCTTGATTTGCAACGTGCCTTTCGCGCGATCAGCTTCGGGTGCAATCTCTGCGACGTAACCTTCGTAAGTTTTGTCAGGATACGCCTCGGGACTGATATGACATTTCCGGCTCAAAGAAATTTTGGAAAGATCAGCTTCGTTCACGTCAATTTCCACCTGCAAATCATGCGGGTCGGCGACCGCAAGTAGCGCGGTGCTAGGGCCGCGACCACCACCAAAACTTTGCGGCATCACCAGTTCGCCGGGATTCACCAGTTTTTCCATGACCACGCCGTTGAGCGGCGCGCGGATGGTGCACCAGTCAACGTAAGTCCGAGCAAGATCGCGCGTGCCTTGCGCGGCCTGCACCGAGGCGCGATCGGCTTCGAGTATCAAGCGCGCGTTGTCGGCGGATTGCTTGGACTCGATGTCGGTCCGCGAAAGATTTTCGATACGCTGAAAATTTAATTCGTCCCGTGACACCGCTGCTTGGGCTGCAGCCAACTGACCTTCGGCTTCCGCCAATCGGGCGCGATATTCGGTGTCGTCCAAAAGCACCACGACCTGACCATTGGTCACCGCGTCACCTTTCTTCACGCCAATCCATTTTACGACTCCGAGAAAACGCGGACTGATTTCGATGCGCTCGCGGTTGATGATGTAACCGTTCACGGTCAGAACGCTCGCGCCAGTCGCGTTCGTCGTGGGCGAAGATGAAACAGCGGTGGTCGTTACGCCAACTGAATTGGTAGAAACGGTAGTTTTGGCAGACTCATTTTTTGTGGTGTCGCGGCTATCTTTGGCCCACGGTTGGGCTATCAGCAGCGCCAGCATCATCACCACCAAGACGGTGATGATGATGCTCCAAAAAGTATTTTGCGTCCGCCGTTTTTGCTGCGGCTCAATTTTTAGACCCGATAATTTGTCAGTGTTCATTAAATTTTTATTAAATCATTAAACGGATTTTAAAGCGGCAATCACCGGCAGACGCGATGCGCGCAGCGCTGGCAGCAGACTGCCAATAACGCCGACGACCACAGAAAAAATCATTCCTTTCGCTGCGAGCCACGGCGTGATGCGAAATTCAAAAACGGTTTCACTGAAAGAATTAAAACTCATCGTGCCGGTAGAATAACCGTGCAACGGCAAGGCCAGCAAACAACCGAGCACGCCTCCGATGGCCGCAAGCAACGCGCCTTCAATGATGAAACCGGCGAGCACCGAGCGACGGCGGAATCCCAGCACACGCAACGTGCCGATTTCGCGCGTGCGCGCGCCGACGCTGGCATACATCGTATTCATCGCAGCAAAAATAGCACCGATGGACATGGCGGTGGCGAGAAAATTGCCGAGGATGCGAATGGGCATCGCCGTTGCGGTTTGGTCGCCATAATATTTCACCTCGGCTTCAGCGCGCAGCGGCAGGCGTTTGTCGGCTTCGATGCGCGTGATGATTTCCTGTGCCGCTTGCGGACTGGTCACGCGCACGAGCAGACTGGAATAATTCTGACGGTCAAACAATGAGCGTGCCTCGTCCGCATCCATCCAGACTTCGGAATCAAAGGCGCTGTTGCTGCCATCAAATTCGCCAACCACCGTCAGGGTATTTCCCGCCGTGCGAAAACTGTCACCGACGTGGAAATTCGTAAACCGCCGCGCGATTTTCTGGCTGATGGCCACCTCGCGTTTGCCCGGCGTGAACCAGCGACCCGTCACGAGTTTCACTTGCGGACGTAATTTTAATCCAATGGGCGTGAGACCGCGCACGGAAACATTTGCTTCGCCGCGACCATCAATGCGCGGCTGGCTGATGAGCGTGATGACGTCGGCGGAAACCAGCGGCGCACCATTTTCGTCGTGCGCGATTTGCGGCCAGTAGCGGATGGTTTGAAGTTGCGCGAGCGAAACCTGACTGCTGGATTCGGCGGTCGCGCCCTTGCGCACAATCATCACATTGCGCGGATCGCCGGTGTTGCTGGCGGATTTTTCCAAGCCAACGGCGAGCGCCTGCACGAGCACATACACGGCGACAACCATCGCGATGCCGAGAATCGTCGCCAGCGTCGCACGCCAGCGGACAATGACGTTGCGGAAATTATATTTTAGCGGCAGTGCCATTTAATCCAATGTTTTCAAGCCATTCACCACACTCATCCGCGCCACGGCCAGCGACGGCGCGAGCGCGGAAATAATTCCAAGCAGCGCCGCCACGAGCGCCGCCAACCCCATGATGTGCGGCGTGACTTCAAACGAAACAAAAATTCCGTGCGTCATTTTGCTGATGTCACCAAACGTATAGACGCAATACGCCGTGCCGATGCCAATGATTGCCCCAGCGACCGCGAGACCAAAACTTTCCGCGAGGATGAAGACGAATAATTCACGCCGTCGAAAACCCAGCGCCTTGAGAATCGCGAGTTCGCGGAAGCGTTCACGCACGGCCATGCTCATCGTGCTCGCCGTGACGAGCACCAACGTGAACACAACCACGGTGCTGATCGACGCGATGAGCGTCTTGATGTTGCCGAGCATGGAGATAAAGCCGAGTTGAAAATTGCGTTCGCTCTCCGCGCGCACCTCGGCGGCGGTGTTGGCGAACGCATCATTAATCGTTTTAATGACGATCGGCATATCTTCGGCGGTCTTCACCTTGATCCACCACATGCCGACGAGGCCGGGCGTGCCGATGGATTCGTCCAGATATTCCTGATGAAACATCATCATCCGATCATCGGCTGTGCCAGAGAAAATGCCGGCGATTTTGAATTCCAGTGAACCCGGATAAATCGTGCTATCGAGCGTGAAATGGTCGCCGACTTTGAAATGATATTTGTCCGCCGAAATTTTCCCGATAATCGCGGAAGATTTTTCCGCTTCGTAAGCAGCTTGTTCCGCAGCGGTAAGTTTCAAGTCAGTGAACACACGTCGAGTCTCTTTTGCATCCATGGCGAACTGCGCGAAGGTCATCGCGCCTTCATTTTGAAACTGACCACCGAACCAAGTGAATGGCGTGACACCCTCGACGCCGGGAATTTTTTCAATGATGGTGCGTTGCCGCGCGGGCAGCGGATTGGTGAGGGAAACTTTGTTGCGCGCACATACGCGAAGTTCCGCGCCAGCGCTTTCCACAGGCAACGTCAATTCGCGCAACGCGACTTGCAACGTAACAAGCAAAAACAAACTTGCCGCCACGCTCGACACGGACAGCAACGCGCGGCGCTTGTTGCGCAGGGCGTTTTTGAAGATGAACGTCGAGAGAGTCACGCGCTCAATTCGCCTTTCTCCAAATGAATCTGGCGCGTGCCGAACACGGCCGCCTTGGGATCGTGTGTGACCATGATGATGGTTTTGCCCGCGTCGCGGCGCAGCGATTGCAACGCGGTGAGAACTTCCTGCGCGCTGTGCGAATCGAGATTGCCGGTCGGCTCGTCGGCGACAATCAATTTCGGATCCGTAACCAGCGCGCGCGCGATGGCGACGCGTTGCTCCTGTCCGCCGGACAACTGGCGCGGCAGATGTTTTGCGCGATCGGCCAGTCCGACCACTTCCAATGCGGTCTCAACTTGCTGGCGGCGCTGACGGCGATCCAGTTGCGTGAGCAACAACGGCAGTTCCACATTTTCAGCGGCGGTCAAAACGGGAATCAGATTAAACGTCTGAAAAATAAAGCCGACATTTTGATTCCGCCAATCGGCGAGTTGCGATTCGTTCAACTTCGTCACGTCCACACCTTGCACGAGACATTCGCCGCTGGTTGGACGATCCACGCCGGCGATGATGTGGAGCAACGTAGATTTGCCGGAGCCGGAAGGTCCCATCAACGAAAGAAATTCTCCGGCGGGGATATCGAGTGTGATGCGGTCGAGCGCCGTTACTTGGATTTCGCCTTGGGCATAAACCTTGGTCAGCTCGCGGATTTTAACAATGATTTCAGACACAGTCCCATCATTAAAACCGCCGCAAGCGTGAAAACAATCTCTATTTAACACTCATGAACTTTAACCGACCATGAACAATACCTAAATTTACTATTCAGATAATTTTCTCGATAAAGTAAAAGGCCACTCTTGATGAGTGGCCTTTACAGTTAGAATGTTTTAGAAATTATTTCTTGGCTGATTTTTTAGCCGCCCATCTGGCTTTCATAAGTGCCGAAAGTTTGGCTTTGGCGGCCGCACTCATCACAAATTTCTTTTTTGCCGGCTTAGTAGCAACCGGTTTACCAGCTTTGGGAGCCGTCTTGGCCTTGGCCGCTTTGATTTTCGCCCAACGGAGTTTGGCCGCAGCAGAGATACGAGCTTTTCCTGCCGCGCTTATTCCTCCTTTTTTCTTAACGGGTTTGGCAGCAGCGGCTGTAGGAGTTTTGACTCCTTGTAACTGAGCGAGTTGTTTTTCCAATGCCGCAATCTTTTCAATGAGATCAGCAGCTTGGCGTAATTGGGACGGAGTTAGATTGGCAATGCTCATGGGGCTATTAAATCAGGGAGGTTAGAATAGGCAATAGCAAACCATCAATGAGCTGGCACCATGCCTAAGACTTGCAAGGAGTGATCTCGAATGAATTACGCGGGGAAACTTTGCACCTAGAAAGCTGTGTCAGTCAGATTATTTTGCGCCCAAAGATAGCGGAACTGACAGCGCCAACGGCGATTGGGTCAGCTGTTGGGAATTGCACAACGAACTGTGGTGGCTGTTTTTGACTATCCATCACAGAGATTTAGTCCCAGAAAGCTGATTCCAGTCAACGCCAAAACTTTGGGCGATCAACTTCACTTGGGACGCATTAAAGCCAATCTATCCCAGTCGGAAGTGGCGCAAAAGCTGAGGGTTTCAACTCGGACGGTGCGAAAGTGGGAATATGGCCATACTTGCCCGACCGAGAATCATTGGCAGGTTTTGGTGCACCTATTGTGCTTGGATTCCCAGATTCTAATAAGCTCGAACCAAACGCCAGAGTAGCTTGTTGGGATTTACACAGATTAGAATGAAAACGAGGGTTCGATTCCCTTCACCCGCTCCACTTCTAATTCGCTAGCAAATAAGAGGTTTATTGAGTTTTAACTCCCCCAAAAAGCAAAAATGCATAACAAACGCATAACAGACGTTCCTGTAGTTGTGTTGGTTTTGCTGGTCATTGTGGTCGCGCTTTTTAACCTCATCCACCGTTTCGATCCGCGCAGTGGCTCCACCTGCCAAAAAACGACATCCTCTCCGAATTGACCGCGGCATCTGTAAACTAAAATCCAACCATTAGGCGAAACCTCAAATGAATCACTCAAAGGTGACCGTAAACGCGTTCGCCGCTGCGAGTCGCGCAGCGACGAGGTCCGAGCCGGACGGTATAAACAAGCCTGAAGTCACGCAGAAAACCGCGACCAAAACCCCAATATACGCTGTGTTATAAAGGTTTTAAGCGTTTCTTGGCTTCTGATTTGCAATCACCATAAAACCAACCCAATGGGATTTAAATAATCAATTCTGGCAACCGGTGGCAACTGGTTGCTTATTTCGACTCATAAACTATTCGGATAAGTTAAGGCTAAACCTGTTTTTGGGCAGGACATCCCAACCTCACTGCTGCAACATGAAATTGTTCACTTGCCGTCACGCCATCGAGAGATGGCTGTGTCGGGGTATTCTTATTCTGGCAGCGTTAGGTCGCAGCCCGAATGAACAATCATGATATGAAAATAGATTAAATCGGCTTTGCCGCCGATTTCAAACCGAGCCCCTTCAGATTTTACTAATCTTATGATAGCCGTTTTTAGATCAAAGACCTTTGCCATCATCTTCCTCGCTTCCCTGACTGCGCTACACGCCGTTGAAATTCATGTCGCCCTCAGCGGCGACAACGCTAATCCAGGCACCGATCAGAAACCTTTGCGCACCATTCAGGCGGCGGTGGATCGGATGGAAGCTGGCGATGTCTGTCTGATTCAGGCGGGAAACTATCGGGAGGCGGTGAAAATTGAAAAGTCCGGTTCGCCAGGGCGAACGCTTTGGCTTCAAGCGGCTCCGGGCGCACAAGTCATCCTCGACGGCACGGACGTCGTGATGGGCAAGTGGGAAAAGTATAAAGGCAACATTTACCGGATTAAACAGCCCAAGGGCATTCAGCAGGTGTTCGTCGGCGACCAGATGATGATAGAGGCGCGTTGGCCAAATATGCGGTTTGACCAGCGTTTTGACCGGAGTTGCTGGGCGAAAACGGAGATAGGCAGTACCCATGGTAAATTGGTCAGCAAGGAGATTGCCGAAAGCGGCATTGATTGGACGGGCGCGATGGCCTGCTTGAACGTGGCGCATCAATGGTGGACGTGGAATCGCCCGATTATTCGGCATAAAGCTGGTTCGGACACGCTGGAATATGACGCCGATTTGGTCGGCCTCTGCGACTTTGATCCGAAGATTACGAATCGTCCGGCGTGGCAAACCCCGGAATGGCTCGCTAAGAAGTGGGGCGACAACCGTTTTTACCTGTTCGGCAAACTTGATGCGTTGGACGTGGAGACGGAGTGGTTCCAGGATCCAACCAACGGGATGTTATATTTCTATGCACCAGGCGGCGTTGATCCTTCGACGTTGGAGGTGCGCTACAAGGCGCGCGATTATTCCCTCTACGCCACAAACCAGAGTTGTCTCGAAATCAAAGGCATCAATTTTTTCGCCACCACCTTTCGGCTGGACGATTGCAATCACTGCACGGTGAAGAATTGCGAACTGTTGTATCCGACGTGGTCGCGGACTATTACGGAATACGATCAAGCCCGCCGCGAATCTGTCATCACCAAGGTCACCGGTTGATTGGGCCCCTCTGAACTAGGCCATTGTGGGTGGGATGGTTTTCGGGTAACGAAAGGAAAACCATCATGAAGAAGACACATCACACGACCGAGCAGATCATCCGCATCCTGCGGGAGGCGGAGAC
>Ga0208872_1000700_pt1 | contig 22912 bp, 40 predicted proteins | sample CryBogCBH12Aug08_FD_185508 | JGI IMG/M metagenome (GOLD analysis project Ga0208872, IMG submission 185508) | Freshwater microbial communities from Crystal Bog, Wisconsin, USA - CBH12Aug08 (SPAdes) | ecosystem: Environmental > Aquatic > Freshwater > Lake | place: Crystal Bog, Wisconsin, USA...
CTAAACATCATTGTTGCAACATTGGAATATTATATAATACTCACTAACTACACATCATCGCTTACGATGGCTACATTAAATCTTTAACTGAACGGGGAATTTCTTTTGTTAGATACTCTGGCTCTTTGACAGATATTTCAATCCATCCTGCAGGAAAGTCAACCCAAACCTTTCTTGCTTCGTAATGACATATACCTTTATCTTCGGTAAGAAGTGCATCAAAATAGGCTTTTAATAGGTTGTCAAGGTCGGGTTTTGATTGGTGTAATTTCCATGCCATTGTTTCTTTTTGAAACTTTCTCCATGTTCGGGGCATGGGTATATAGAAAGTAATACACCCACCTTGTTCTGGGTGGGTGAAGTTTTTAAACTTGGCTTCCGCCAATAAATCTATCTTATATTGGTTGTATCTTTCTAAACGAAGTAGTCTCTTTAATCCTGCGGGGCGTAATTTTTCTCTTGGTATTCGGAAAAATATCCTATCACCTTGCGTTGCTCTTACGTTTGTTTGTGGTGTTATGTTGAGTATTACCTTTCTTACCATTAAGCAAAGATAATACTTTTTTATTTGCGGGTTTTTGCGGTTTTAATCTTCAAGTTCTGCACTATTTATTGTTTCTTTTCTGTAATTTTTGGTAAAAAACAGATGTTTTTCTTGAAATTCAGCTAAATATTCCCTACATTTTAACACTTTTTTATATATTTTCTCAATATCATCATCGTTTCTTTCAATTTCTATCCTAATAATTCTTTCTTCCATTGGTATATCATCAAATGTCATGTTGCGTAACAGTTTTTGATACTCTTTTTGGTATTTTGGGTTATCAGTGGTGGCTACATCTAACTTTCTTAATAGGAACTCTGCCTGTTGATTAATAATGATTTCGGGTGTATTGACTAAGCAATATGAAATAACGCCTACTGTTGCGCCTGTAAGCCACAAATAACCTTGTAATTGCCAATAGTACCCGCTATTTATTGGTTGATTAACGTTTTTTAGGAAAGTTTCAATATCATAACTGCTTTTTATGTCGATTACCCTTGTTGCTTTGTCTATACTTTCACCATCAAACAAATCAGGTGTGCCTGATACTACGGTATTGTTAAGCCTTAATGTATTTTTTTCGTATATTTTGCCTTCCATCTTAGAAAATAGCATGATACTTTCATCTTCTACCTCAACTCCCTTTACCATTTCCTTAGTTTGTACGTCTTTTATACGGTTGTATTTCTCTAAAGCATAAGTTTTTGTTAGGTAAGATTGGCAGCTTTTGGAAAGAAATTCGGCATCCTTATTGGCTTCAAGTTCGGGTAACAGTTGGTTAAGTGCATCAATATCTGAAACAAGTTTTAACCCAGTTACACCATCCTTTTTTTTCATTTTTTCGTATTGTTCTAACTTTCTACTTAGTGTTTCAAGAGCAAATAAATACTTTTCCATAGGTGTTTTACCTGTTGGATTGCTCATAATTGAGCCTAATGAAGAGCATCTGATTGTTGTTTGGCTAAAATCCATTATACTGTCATTTATTTGTTTAATTCTTTTATTTCTTGTTTCAAATCAATTATTTCAGATTGTAAGTCTGATATAATTGATTTGGCATCCGATAATTCATCTTCTGCTTCATTTGCCCTCTTGTATTCATCATTACCCCATTCTCTTAAATTTAAATTAGCTGTTCTAATATCTTCAAGTATCGATAACACATTTCTGCATTCTTTTTCTAGGTCGTTTTCGTTATCATCCCAATCAATACTATTTAAAAAACCAACAACATTATCTATAATAGGGCAAGTATGCGGTACTCTACTATTATCTCTATTCCTTGACATATCGTGTAAATTATTTAGTTAATTCTTTTAATTTTTCTTGGTAAGCGGGTTTAAGGGATGGGTATTTATTATTGTTAGATAATAGTTCCCATTGTTTTAGTTCGGGTAGGGATGTAGATTGGGTTATTAGGTTGTGTATTTTTTGTTCTTGGGTTAGGGGTTGGTTTTCAGTTAGTTGTGTGGGTTTTTCTTCCCAAAAATCTTTTGATACTTTTATTTCTCCGTTGTTAGTATCGAATGTGTATTGTGTATCTTGTTCTTGGTATAGGTGGGGGTTGTTTTGTTTGTGTATATGGTCGCATAGTTCTTTTAATATTTTTATGGATTCTTCGGGGGATTCATTTTCACCTATGCTTGCTTCCATACCTATTTTTTCATTTGCGTATTGAGCAGTAGGGTATGTTCGATTATATGATACGGTTGTTATCTGCATAATGGTTCGGTTATTTTTTTATTTCTTCAAACATTTTTTTTGCAGATTCTTCTAAAAACAAACCAAATGTTTCATCAGATACAATGTGATTATTTTCTTTTATCCATTGAGCATATTGAATTGAATACATTTTTATTGCAGCTTGTCTGTGTAATTGTTCTGATTTACGGTTACCAATAAGTAAACAATCTAGTGAATTACTCATAATCAAATATTTATATGGTTCTGAATATCTTTTAGGTTATCCCAACATTTTTTTGCTTTTGGTTTAAGTATAGGGGAGTTTTCAACCAATTGATTATCTTCTATGTAGTGTAGGAATAATGTTTGGATAAGTTCTAACATCATATCTAACTTATTCTTTTCAAATTGCTTTTCTTCAGGGGTCATTAAATTGAATTATATCCCCAAAATTAAACACCCATAAAACAATACACAATTAAAATAGGCTTAAAATATTGAATTGCGGTGATTAAGGGGGTTATTCACCGCATAATTTGAAGAGATTTTAATTGAAAATTCATGCAAAACACTACAATATATGTACATAAATCTGTACAAAAAGTAAGCATATAGCTTTACAATTAATCAGAAAAGTAAAGCAATCACTTACCAAAACATACCCAATCGGGTACAAAAATCACATCAAATAGTGAAATCAGTTAGGATTTTCGACATATACCCAACAAAACACATAACAAATCACACTTTAAAATCAATTCCTTACCCATTTACAGCCATCTCTAGCCCACAAATCAACAAACCCAACACATTATCCCACTCAATAAAAAGAAATCAAAACACTTAGATGCTTAGGTAGTGACCACTATTTGACGGGTAGGCAAATCCGTAGGGGAAATTAGGAAACTTGAAGGGGAGTACCTTTCCTTTTAAGATTTGACTTTTGGTTTTGCCTTAGTTTATGGTTTAAATGATTGATAATGAAGTGGTAAGATAAGTATAAATAGATTTGGGGGTGTTAATTTAGGATTGTTGCCAGTTGGTTATTGGATTGTTCTATTGGGATTAACTGTTTATTTGTTGTGGTGTTATTGGGGGGAAATAGGGCGTAGATGCTATTTATAGGCTTATGGTTGGGAGATAATTAGGTTTGTGAAGGTTTGGTAGTCCTTTGGATTTTTAGGGGCTGCATTGGGATATTTATTGGATATTGGGGGGGGTAAGGATTAAAAGGGGGAGGGAGTTGGTATAGTATTAAAATATAATTAAAATTGATAAAATAGTTTAGAATATTAAAATAAATACGTTTACTTTGTATAAATTATTTAAACGAAATGAAAACAAACTGTAAAAACCCAAAATGCAGGAAAGAGTTAATTCACACCCCCGGCAGACGACCAAAAGAGTTTTGTAGCCCTGAATGTAGGGTAACCTACCACAATAACAAAAACAAGCCGGAACCCGAAAAAAGAAACCCCAAAGGTAGACCAAAGGGCAGTAAAAATAAAATAAACCTTGAAAAATATAAACGGGAACTGGAATTAGAAAAAGAAAATAGAAGTAACCCATTAATAAGTGCAGCAAGGGGAAGGGATAGTATTGGGGTTAATTTGGATGAAAACAAATTAGAAAAAGAAGCATTTTTAAAAATAGAACCCCAAAAACAAATGCCGAAAGGTTTATCCCTTATGCAGCAACTTGAATGGAGAGAAAAAAATCAAAAATAAATCCCGATGAACTACTATTCCCGAAAGATATATGAAACTCAATTGAGGTTACTTAGTTACCATACTAAAGAAGAACATACAGAAGAAGAAATAGGAAAGCTAAGTAATAGAATGTTATTGACTATTATTAATGGTTATTTACGACAGTTTAATTGTCAACAATACTCACCAATAGAATTGAGAATTATACAAACTAAAATGAACGATTAAAATACCATTAAAAAATAAAACAACACTATATAGTACTGATAATTATTTTTACTTTTGAATATAAACCTTAAACCATAATATGAAAAAGCTTCTAGTATTAACCTTATTCTTTGTTGTTGTTAATTGTAGTGGGCAAAAAAAATCATCTGTTTTTTGGGGTGATACTTTAAAAACTCTTATTGTATCTGAACTAACTTTTACCAACGGTGGCAAAGAAACGTATTGGATTATAAAACCAAATTCAGACACCCTAGAAATACTACGAACCGACAAAATACATTTCATTAAAATAGGGGATAAAGTGTATAAGATAGAATCTTCTTTGGTTGAAGTTCCGAAGCAGATAATTTGGTTTGCACCGGGAGAAAGAAATTATATTACCCCAATATCAATTACCGATACAATAAGAAATAAAACTATTTCAGTATCTTATTAACTACCTAACCCTAAACAGTATATAAAATGAGTAAATTAATATTTGCAATGATAGTTTTTTCGGTGTTGGGAACAATATTTTGGGCTATACCTATAAATAGGCAATTAAAATTGGTTAATATGTTTATTGAAACTGCACATACTATGCAGGATTCTACCCGTTATTTTGAAAATAAAATGGATGTTCGTTCATCAACTGACACATTTATTTTTTATTCAAATAAAGCATTATACTATAATTCTGAAACACTTAGATATTTAGATTCTGCAACAAAATACAATCGAGTAGATAAAATAATTAACACCCCCAACTAACAAATAAACAAAATGGGAAACGAAAAATTAGATATAAGACCTGTTAGAGTAATATTAGATTCAGACGGTTATTTGATAAGTGCGGGCGATCCGAGTTGGATAAGCCAACATATTAAGAAACAAATAATTGATGCCTTAAAAAATGGTGGTAGAGTTAAGGTTGTTCCTTACCACGAATACTTATCATTAAAATGTATTTACGATAAACCATTTGTCAAATGAATAACCAATACACCCTACATCTATTACCTGAACCTTATTTACTTGAGATTGTTCGTGATACCTATTCTCATTTCCCAAACAAATACCCCATAATAGGAACCTTCACAGGAAAAGAAGGTGATATATTGGAGGAATGGAGAGATTTTAGGTTTCAGAATCAGTATTGTGATCCATTTGATGGGGATGATTGGTTTAATTTTAAAATAGAAGAAAATTTAAAATTTGCTAAAGAGATAGGGTATAAAACAAGAACAGTAGTTATCCCAATAACACAATCAGTAGAGGAAAAACATAAAATTTGGTCTAAAGTTTTGCAGATATACAATGCTAAAGGATGGAGTGCAAATGAACTGTACAAAGTATTAGATAGTAAATTTTCAATCACCCGTAAATAACTAACCAATGAGCAAAAGTATTGATGACCACGTTAATGAAATATACTCAATCCTGTCCATTTTAAAAAAAGATGAAATTGTTGATAAAGCAAGTAGAATGGTAAAAGATATGAGTCACGAAACTATTGGCGGTATTATGCAAGTCCCAGCAAGATTTATAAAAGAACTTGATAGGCTATTTTATGAACTTGATTGCATTCAAAACAGAAAACCATATAAAAAAAATAAATAACCAATGAATACAGATAAACTGACAGAAGAATTGAAAAAAAGAATAAATTATTGTAATAATGAAAATCCTGATGATAGAAATTGGGGGCATCAAGAAGGTGTTTTGTTATCCGTAAATGAAGCAAAGCATTTTTTACATTTACTATCTCTCCCAAAAGAAACAGATGCAGTTGAGTGGATAAGTGTTGAAGATTTGAAAAATGCACTTATTGAAATATTTCATTTGAACAAAGAAGCATTAAACCGATTAGAAGATGACTTTGGTCAATGTAGTGACCCGTCTGACCCATTTGAATTTCGTTCTTTTAATCGTGGTAAAAATGCAGCCTATTGTATGTCTTATGATATAATTAAAAAGTTACTTCCCGCACCCCTAAACCCTAACAACCGAACTATATAACCTATTCCTTAATAAAAAATAAAGTGTATGTATCAAAAAGTAACATATGAGTCAGCCTGTAAGACTAAGGGCATTACCCCCTTAACCCTTGCACATTTCGATTTTATGCCAGAAAATCAGCGCAAAGCGCATTACTCATTACATAGATTGGAAACAATCAATGAAGTGATTCACAACGGCAGAAAATTTAACTGGAACGATTACAATCAGAAAAAATGGTTCCCATATTTAGATATGCAAGCCTATAACGACGGTCGCGAAAATGATGGCTTTGTGCTGGTCATCTACCTCTACGCTGGCGCGAGCGTCAGTCCCCGCCTTTGCTCGTTTTCAGAAGAAGAAGCACAGAGTTTTGTAAATGATAACTTGGAAGACTGGAAAAATTTTATAGGTAAGTAGTAAACAAGTTCTTTTAAAATAGTTTGTTGTGATGGGTGGCGTTAATTTCTCAATGGTGTAAAAATGCAGAAAGTAGAAGGTAATCAGTCCTTTTAATGCCATCACGTTGACCGTTCGAGTCGGAAAATCATCAGCGGGTTATGCGTATCGCCCAAAGCAACAAATAACGGTTATGTAAGTGTGGCGGAATTAGACGCTAAGTGGGTTAGTCGAGGACACACCCGAATCACCGGGACGGCGGCAACACAGGAGTTCACCTGAATGCAGTTCAGAAATGGTCTGTAAAACCAAAAAACTTCTAACCCTAAGTGATATGCTAAAAAGATTGAAACGTAATGCAAGTACCCAATCCTGCCACTTACATACCGTTTTTATTAAACCAGTTAAATAAGAATAATGGCTAAGATTGACAGAAAATTAGTTTATGGCAAGTGCAATGGCAAATGTGCATATTGTGGTTCTGAATTGAATGGGAAGTTTCAAGTTGACCATATTATCCCGCAACGTGATTTTATAAGTTATGTTATTAAAAATTTTAAAATACCACCGTTTTTATCTCATTTGACACCCGATGATTTAAACCACATTGATAACCTTTTACCCGCTTGTTCAGTATGCAATAAATGGAAAAGTTCACATCACCTAGAGTTGTTTAGAAGTGAAATATCTGAACAAATTAAAAGATTGAATAACTGGAGTGCGAATTATCGATTTGCTAAAAGATACAATCTAATTCAAGAAACACCAAAACGAATAGTTTTTTATTTTGAAACCATTAACCAGTTAAATAAGTAAATAAGATGCAAGAAATAGAAATAATTGAAGGTAATAAGCTAATAGCTGAATTTATGGGCGGTGTTTTAAAACACGAAAGCATTTATTCCGACCCAAAGTATTCATTTTACGACTTTGGCGATAATAAAGTTATCCCATTTGACAAGTTAAAATATCATAAGGATATTAAACAGCAAATGACAGTTGTCGAAAAAATAGAACACACTTCAGTTGATGGGCAAACACTTCCTAGAGTTACAATAGATACAACATTTGTGAGAATATGGCATCAAGAACCGCCTATTGAACACCATGTGTTTGATACAAAAGAACAAGCATTATTTAACGCTATGGTTGAATTTATTAAATGGTACAATCAAAATAAACCCTATGACAAAAGATAAAATACTTAGTGCAGAGGAGTTTTTGTGGAAATTTATTATGACCAAAACAGGAACGCCTGAAACAGATATGGCTTCTATTGAAGATATGAGTAAAACGCCAGAATTTAGTAAATTGGTTGGAATGTTGAATGATTATGCCGACCAATTCCATCCCCCAACAATGACAGAGGAGGAGTTAAGGAAAGAAGCGGAAAGGGAGTATCCATACTATCCTAACCAGAAAAACATTGCATCGGAAGATACTTTTACTCATAACGAAATAACAATTCTTGAACGCCAAGCCCACATAAAAGCCCGTAAGATGGGAGCAATTAAGATGGATAGGGAGACGGCTGAAACTATATGGAATAAAGCCGTAGATTCATGCGTATTACATTGTTCTTCCAGTTTCAATACTTTTGACCAATCCCCACAACACGAACACAACTTTTCGGAAATAGAAATAGAAAAACAATCATTCCTTAAATCTATTAATCAATAACCAATTTTATATGGAAGATACAGACGACTTAAACATATTATACGAAGGTAAATCAGACAAAGAAATAATAGAAGAACAGGAAACTATTATAATGAATTTACGTTTTAAAAATGTCCAGTTAAAGTTGGAAAATGAAAACCTAATATCAGCTATTAAGGAATTAATATTAGCAGATAAACCTATGACTGAAAAAATGAAGATTATTGTTAAGGGGAATTTAAACTGATACTCTACGGTAACCTATCTCCCATAATATCCTAGCTATTTCCGTAGCATGACCTTGTACCTTTATTTCAGCCCACTTTGGATTTAATATATGTTCCATTTCATGTATGCAAATTTCAAGGTGTTCTTTGCCATTTAACCGTTCATCTATGTGTATTTCTCCATTATCACAATAAGCTAATCCCATAGCCCTTTCCTTCCCTAATTTACGGTGTATGACCTTTTTTACCTTATTCATACCCCTAAGATAAATCTTCTTCGGTTATTTTCCTATGATGCCCCCTAATTATTCCTAATAACTTTTTTATGTTATCTGTAACAGCATAGTATTTAGATAGATACTTCTTTAGGTATTCTTCTTGTTCTTTCTTTGAAAGTTGGTAAAAGGTGTCGGGTAGTTCAATCATTGTGGTTAATTTTTCTTAAAATAAGTGTGTAATCCGGCTGATTTGTCCATATTCAGGGTGGTGTATAAATCCTTCTACTGCTTTAGGGGAGAACTGGTAACCATTTCTATGATGCCACGAATCCGTACCGCTAGGGCTTCTAAGGGCTTCCACGCATACACTCATATAGTCTTTACTTTTTTTATGGTGGATATGGTGGACATAGAAATATCGGTGTTTACATTCGTTCCAATCTTTGCTTTCATGTGCCATAAGTAGGGCTAAATCTGTTTCTTTTGCCCCATCCCCGTGAGTAGTCCCTATCAAATTTTTACCGTATCTAAAATACTTTCTATGTGCTATTGTTACGTTAAATTTAATATTTTCGTTATTTCTGAACCATGCTTCTATTCCCTGTGCAAGTAAAAATCCTACTAAATAATCGTGGTTGCTAGGGTCATATTGGATAGTTATAGGGGCAACCGTTAGTAACATTTCAATTATATCTACATACAACTTAAAGGCTACTTTAAAGGCATCATACCACATCATTTCGGTATCTTGAAATGTTCCACTAGTGGTTGTGCTTTTGGGATTATCTGTGTGTAAAATATCGTTTCCAATTATAAAAAGTATCTTTTCTATGTTATACGGCTGCGACTTCTGTAAAATGCCCGTAACACCTTCTTTTACCCTTTTTACGGCTGTTTCTGTATTATAGGCATCTCCTGTTTCAAATGCACTACATAGCTTATTTATGTGTATATCTGCGGGGTCTAATACAAGTAGGTGGGGGTCTGTTATTGTTGGGTAATTAATTACTGGATATTTTGGGGAATATTGTTGCATATCTGCTATAATACTCTCTTTTAAATCCCATAAATTAACTTTTTTGTTGCCTACATGTATTGAGAAATGTTCCCCTTTATACCAATAATGGTTTACGTCTTGCTGTGGTATACCTACTTCTTCACATTCTTTTTGTAGGGCTTCATGTAGTTCAGATGCTTTTTTTCGGTTAAGTTTTGCCCCAAAATCTAATCCTTTCTTTTTAAGTCCGGGTATTTTTTTTGCCCGTTTCCGTATTGAATCGTCACTTAACCCGCCACAAAGTTTACCAATTTCTGAATTAGTTTTATTATCCCAATTATCCGCTATTATTTTATTAATCTCATCTTTCGTGAGCATTTTTAAGGGGTTAGGTTAAGTAAAATTAGGATTATTTATTAACATTTTCAAAAATTAATATACGAAAAAACCCCGACCTATGGAAATAAGTCGGGGAAAACCAAAAAACATACACAATGAAACAAAGAAAAAAAGCATCATAAAGATAGTAATTACTTTTTATTCAGCAACTTTAATTTTAATTCATTGTAGTCTTTTTCTATTTTTTGCCAGTAGTCAGTTTTGGATTCTTTGGCTTCTTTCCAACCTTTATCGTAACCTAAGAAGTAAATACCTATACCTATGCAACCAATAAAAAATATAATTCCTAATATTGACAATACGGTGTAGAGTATGTGCATTGTTGGGGGGTGTTTTTGGGGTTATAGCATATCTAATATTTGCCGAAGTTCGTCTTTTATTTCGGGTGGGTCACCTACTTTTAAATAACCTGTAATAACCTGTACCGAATGTATGCAAGTGGTTCTATCCCGATTGAATAGCTTGCACATATCTACATCGGTCATTCCTGTGTGCATTTTAATTAAGTAGGCGGCTATGTGTCTTGCCTTTACTACATCGGAAGTTCGGTTTGGTTTTAAAAAATTATCCAATGTGCCGACTCCATAAAAAATAATGCAAGCATTGATAATATTTTTTGCTTTCCTTAACTTATCTTCCCTTTTCATTACTGAATTGGGTACTTGTAAATGTCCTTTAATACCCACAAATGAGTATGGACTTACTAACGTGCTTTGTACCATGTTTATTGTTTTTCGTATTCGATTATTTCACCTTTTAAAATTCCTTCAGCTATTTTTTCAAGCATTTCCCTTTGTTCAGGATTCATTCGTAATATATTTTCAGATAAATTCTCATGAAATAGTAAATCCCCTTTCTTTATTTCTTCATTAAATAATTGTTTTGCTTCTGGTGTAAGTGCTGAATAAATATCATTATTAAGCCATTCTATTCTTTTTATCCATGTTCCGGCTTGATACTTTGCTTCTTGTTTACACTCTACTTTAAAAGCATTAAAATACTCTAGTGCTATGTTTAAATGGTATATACCTTTGGTAAGTACTGAACTCATTTTAATTTTCTTTTTACTAATTCAAGTTTATGACGATATTCTGAAAGTAGTTCTTTTAATTCGGTTCGGGTAGGTTTCCATATTTGCCTTGCTTGTTCAGATAACCAATCGGAAATACCATTATTTTCTTTGTCTAATCTTTCCCTATATACTTCTATATTACCGTCTTTATATTGGTTACACGTTACACATTGGGGCTTTGTATTATGTTCGTTCCATCTTACCATTAAATTTGCTCTAGGTATAAAATGACCGCAATCTATCTTAGTATATTTTTCAACTTTATCACAAGTATAACAAGAAACTAATCCATCTGAATTTGAGTGTTTAATACGAATATATAAGCTATACACCGTATCAATATCTTCTATTAAGTTTCTTATTGATTCTTCTTCATCCGTATCTATTTCTGCAAACCTTTCAATTCTTTTATTTGTAGATACTACCGTAGCACATTGTTTGCACATTTTATTTGAAAACCAATAGTCTTTTTTACCACAGTTTACACAAACTTTTTTCTTAGATATTATTGTTGAATTATACGCCAACTACTTAATTTTAATTGGTTTATCAATACTATAATCCCATTTCCATACACTACCATTAACTTCCATTATTAAATTTAATTTTTTCATTAGTAGGTATATGTTATTCTTTTGGGTATGGGTCATACGGTTTGAAAGGACAAAATAAAATAAAAACATTTAAACAAAAAAATATTTTTTACTTTGGAAGTAATATTTATATTTGTGCAAAATCTGTAACAAATGGCTAAAAAGCATGAATATGTAGGCGAAAGAATCCGAAAGGAGGTAAAACGCCAACGGGTAACTAATGGGTACTTAATACACGCACTTAATGAATCCGGCATAAAAATGTCCGACTCAAAGTTTTCAAACAAAATATACGGTAAAAGAGATACATTTAATGAACAAGAAGTATCCGTAATTTCCCGCAAACTCAACACAGACTTTACTATCTAAAAAAATAGTTAAAGTCTTTTTTATTTTACCCCTATTAATTAGTAGAATGGCTAAGGATACCCATTGGTTTTCGCATGATTATAATTCACGCTCTGATGGAAAGATATTGAAACTTCGCATGAAACATGGGATGGAGGGGGTTGGTATTTACTGGTGTATTGTCGAAATGCTTTATGAAGAAAATGGCTTTATCGAACTAGATTACGAACGTATTACATTTGAATTACGAACGAATGAAGAAATTGTAAAGTCCGTAATACACGATTTTAGTTTATTTGAAGTAAATAAAGAGAAATTTTGGAGTAATACAGCCGTAGAAAGGTTATCAATCAGGAAAGATAAAAGCGATAAGGCAAAAGAATCTATAAATAAGCGTTGGGAGGAAGAAAGGAAACGTAAGTTATTGGTTACCAATAATAAAAATACGAACGTATTACAATCGAATAACGAAGGTAATACTATAAAGGATAGTATAGTAAAGAATAATATAGTAAATAATACTACCGAAGGAGAAAAAAAAATAGAAATAAAATCAGAAATTGAAAAACCGTTTAATTGGGGTATTGAGGTTAATAAATTTTTAAACGATAGTAGGTGGCGTGAAAGTTTTTGTATGCAAAAGGGGTTAAAGGATAAAGATTTATTCAAGTGCATGAAAGAATTTACAACAAAACTTACCTTACAAGAAGATTTTAAGGATTGCGGTGGGTTAAAAAGGCATTTTGTCAATCATTACAACAAATACGGGTTAGTCGTTTCACAGTTGGAAGTAAAAGAAAAACCAAAGGAACCTGCAATAAATTTGAAATAAATGGAATTATTGAAAGCAAAAGTACCCCCAAATTCAAAAGAATTGGAGGAAATGGTTATCGGGGCAATATTGGTTGAGCCTATTTCGCTTCCTGTGGTGCTAAATTTGGTGTTTAAGGAAGTTTTCTATACAGATGCTCACATTTTAATTTTCAGGGCTGTATTGAGGCTGTATGACGCAAATAGAGGCATTGACGTATCAACCGTATGCCGGGAATTGCAAGAAATGGGGTATTTAGAGCAAGCAGGGGGGGCTTATGGGGTAACAAAAATCACAAATAAGGTCGTTTCATCTGCCAATATTGAAACCCATTGCCGGATATTGTTGCAGCTTTATTTGAAAAGGCAGTTAATTGAAATGGGAATGACGGCTATAAATCAGTCTTATGACGATAGTACCGATTCATTTGAATTATATGATAAACTTGATAATAAACTGATAAATACCCAAGAATTAGTCCTAAAAGGGCAAGTTAAGGATATGAACTATTATTCGGGGAAAGTTTATGACCAATACGAAACAATTAAACAAACGGGAGTTTTAGGTATAAAAACAGGTATTGAACCGATTGATAAAATTTGTAGTGGATTGGTTGCTCCCGATTTGTTTATTATTGCCGCAAGACCATCCCAAGGGAAAACAGCGATAGCCATGTCAATAACACATAATTGTTCTATTTTGAATAATTTACCATGTGCATGGTTTAGTTTGGAAATGGATGGAATACAGCTTACCCGTAGATTGGCTTCAATAGATTCAGGTTTACCACATGAATTTATAAGAAATGGTAAAATATTTTCTGATGTAGAACCAAAATTTTATAATAGTTTAGATAAAATTGCACGTTCACCGATATTTATAGAAGATTCAGGAACGATAAATGTAAGGTCAATAAGAACTAGGGCTAATATCCTTAAAAGAAAACACGATATACAGTATTTGGTTGTGGATTATTTGCAATTAATTTCAGGGGTAGATTCAAGAAATAAAAACAGAAATGAAATAATAGGCGAAGTAACAAGGGGGCTAAAAGAACTAGCTAGGGAACTTCAGATGCCAGTAATAGCATTATCCCAATTAAGTAGGGAAGTTGAAAAAAGACCTGATAAAATGCCTCAAATGTCAGACCTAAGAGAATCAGGAAGTATTGAACAAGATGCGGATGAAGTTTTATTCCTTATGCGTCCTGAAAAATATGGTTTTACAGAACCATCAATAATAGGTGGCATAGAGTACCCCGTACAAAACTTATGTATAGGCAAGCTAGATAAAAATAGACACGGGGAGTGCAAAAATTTTGCAATGAGTTTTTCCGGCACAACAATGAAAATAGGCACACATACCAACGATGAACTAATGAGTACTTTTAGTAGTAAACCTAAATCAAATTTTGTTCCATCTGATGAAGAACCATTTTAAAAACATAAAATAAAAAAGCAAAATGAAAAAAACAGAATATGAATTATTTTTAGAAAAAAAGCAAAAAAATGTAACATTATCAGGTTTTGATATTGATGAAAGTGAATTAAATGATAAGTTATTCCCGTTTCAAAAGTTTTGTGTTAAAAGAGCATTGAAAGCGGGTAAGTACGGTTTATTTGAAGATTGTGGGTTAGGTAAAACAGCCCAACAACTTGAATGGGCTAAACACGTTAATATAAAAACAAAAAAGCCAGTATTAATATTATGCCCTTTGGCGGTTGCAGGTCAAACGATAAATGAAGGGGTTAAATTTAATGTTCCAGTAAAAAAATATGACGGGAGTAATTTCCATGTTCAGATAACAAATTATGACCAATTAGATAATGTTGATGTATCAATATTTGGTGGCATAGTATTGGATGAAAGTTCTATTTTAAAAAACTTTGAAGGTGCTACAAAAAATTTAATTATTGAAAAGTTTAAAGATACTCCGTATAAATTAGCTTGTACTGCAACCCCTTCACCAAATGACCCAATGGAATTAGGTAATCATTCTGAATTTTTAGATGTAATGAGTAGGAATGAAATGTTAGCAATGTATTTTGTGCATGATGGCGGTGAAACTGCAAAATGGAGGTTGAAAGGTCATGCTATAAAATTATTCTACCAATTTATAGGTACATGGGCTATAATGTTAAATAACCCCGGTGATATTGGTTTTAAAATGGATGGATATGAATTACCTAGCTTAAATATTTTAGAACACCAAATAAAAACACAAAAAAGGGATAACGGTCAATTATTCAATGATGCAATTATATCTGCAACAAATTTTAATCAGGAACTTAGATTAACACTTAATGAAAGACTACAAAAAGCAGCCGATTTAGCATTAGAAAAATCTAAAAATGGTGAAGATGTAATTATTTGGATAAAACAAAATATTGAAGGCGATATATTAAGAAAGTTAATACCTAATTCAAAAGAAATATCAGGTGAACTTAGTAATGAACTGAAAGAATTATTATCTTTATGGTTCACTAATAATGAGTGTATATGCAATACAAGGGAAACGAAAAAGAATATAGAAAACAGTACAACCGAGAATGGTACAAAAAAAATAAAGAGTCAAAAAATAAAAGAGCAGCAGAATTACAACGAATTAAAAGAGAATCAGATACAGAATGGCATGAGCGTAAAAAAGAGTATAATAGAAAATGGTATTTTGAAAACAAAGAAAGAACAAAACAATATCATGCAGAAAATATTGAAAGAAGAAGAAAATGGCAGCGTGATAAATATAAAAATGATTCAGAGTTCAGAGAGCGAACAAAAAGACAAGTTAAAGAAACATCAAAACGGAATCCTCAAACCAGAATTAGAAACTTACTCAAAAAATTATACGGAATCACACTTGAGGAATACAATGAATTGCTCAATAAGCAAAATAATAAATGTGCCGTTTGCGGTTCAGAATCCGCCCTTATTACAACCAAACAAAGACTTCATGTTGACCACTGTCACAAAACAGGAAAAGTCAGAGGGTTGTTGTGTATTAACTGCAATCAAGGAATCGGAAAATTTAAAGACAATATCGGATTACTCGAAAAAACAATTATGTACTTGCGGGGCTAATAAAAAAGGGAAAGTTATAATATCTAAAACAAAAATATTGGGATATGGAATTAATATGCAAAATTGTAATAATCAAATATTTGCTTCATTAGATTTTAGTTTTTAAGGTCTATATCAAGCAATAAGAAGGTCGTATCGTTTCGGTCAAAAAAATGAAGTAAATATTCATCTTATTACTACCGATACAATGGCAAACGTAAACCAATCTATCCGAAATAAACAAAAACAATTTGAAATTATGCAACAAGAAATGGCAACAGCAATAAACGAAAATTTGAACGGTCATTTAATGAAACAAGGGAACTATAATATTGAAGAAGAAAGTAATAAATATTTCACTATTAAACGTGGTGATTGCGTTCAATTAATAAAAAATGTACCCGATGAAAGTGTAGGATTATCTGTATTTAGCCCCCCATTTGCCGAACTTTATACATATAGTTCTCATGTGGAAGATATGGGTAATTCAAAAGATTACAATGAGTTTCTCACTCAATTTGGTTTTTTAATAAGGGAACTTTACAGGGTTTTGATAAGTGGTAGGAATGTAGCTGTGCATTGTATGGACTTACCAATTCAGAAGGGTAAGGAAGGTTTTATAGGTTTAAGAGATTTTAGTGGAATGATTTTAAAAGCATTTGAAGAAGCGGGTTTTATTTATGCTAGTCGTGTTACTATTTGGAAAGACCCTGTAGTAGAAATGCAAAGAACAAAGGCATTGGGATTGCTGCATAAGCAAATTAAAAAAGATAGTACAATGAGTAGGGTAGGTATTCCTGATTATGTAATGATATTTAGGAAAGATGGTGAAAGAAAAAATCCAGTAACAAATACAGATTTGCCAGTAGATTTATGGCAAAAATATGCAAGCCCCGTTTGGATGGATATTGATTATGGAAACACATTACAAGGGTATAGAAACGGTCGGGATGAAAAAGACGAGAAACACATTTGCCCCCTTCAATTAGATACGATTGAAAGATTAATTCATCTTTACAGCAATAAAGGGGATACCGTATTTACTCCATTTATGGGTATTGGTAGCGAAGTTTATCAAGCTATTAAAATGGGTAGAAAAGGATTAGGATTTGAATTAAAAGAGTCATATTTTGATTTGGCTAAGAAAAACGTAAATAATGCCGTACTTGAAACCCAACAATTATCCCTAATATAACCCAATGACCAAAAATCAAATAACCCTACTAAACAGACTAAATATACCTATAATTAAGTATTTTGGTGGGTTAAGGTATTATAATTATAGATTAAGAGGTAGGAATGAAAGATATAGGAAAGTACTAACTAAAATATTTTAATCATATTTTAAGGTGATTGTATAGTAGGTATTAATTAATTTTGATTTAACAAAAAAAATAAACATAAATGACACATCTATTACCCAAAACAGACCCCAACTATTTAGAAGTATCTGAATCAGATAGTATATTAATAAGTAACTATGTAGATTTTGAAGTAAATGATACTGTAATAGTACAGGAAGGAAGAAATGAATCACACTTTATAATATCCAACAAAATACATGACGTACCTAATGTAAAGAAAGGTATATTTGTTTTAATGCTTAATAAAGTAAAATGAACGCTAAAACAGCCTTAATAAAATCATTGTTATCGGGTGATGTATTGAGTATAAAAACCTGTTTTAATACAATAGGATTGACTAATTTACCTAGAGAAATAGGCAGGTCAATAGAAAGACCGTTTGGGGTTGAAGTTAGCCGTACCCCTAAACATGGTAAATCAAGATATGGAGTACCCGTAACATGGTTTGAATACCGATTAAATCAATCAACACACAATCAACCCGGAATAGCTAAAATGGCTAAATATGTAATGGAACATAACGGGAATCCCGCAAAAGGTAAAATCACAAATAAAAAATAAAATGAAAAAACTACTTACGTTTAGCGTCATTACCGCATTAATTTTAATCGTATCTTTCACACCTGAACACACTTATAAGTTTTCAGAAAAGCAAGTAATAACTATTTATGAACATGAAAACTTACTAAAACAAATACTCCCACAATCAGAATTAAAAGGTAGAGAAATATCAGCCATTATACCTACCATTGATACCATTCAATTTGAAATATCAAAACAATACAAAGAATATAACGATACCACTAAATCTAAAAAATAACGATTTATGTTTGCATTTAATAAATTAAACATACCTATCAATCCTTATTTAAGTAAACCCTTAGAGAATGAAGATTTAATTGTTAATGCAAACCTAGATAATTGGGATAGAGAAGGGTACGAAAGTTTACCAATAGAACAAGAGTTTTATAAGGCAAATAACATACACCTTTCATTTAAAGAAGTATTTGCAAAAGAAAGTGGGATAGACGGTGGGTGGTTTGCAGCTATACAAAAATGGGTTACGCAAACCACTCACAACGATATTTTTCATTTAGACCATAGTTTTTTTGTAGTGAGATATGGGTTTAGGGGGGAAGCAGAAAAGCAAATAAGACGATTATCAAAGTATAACAGTAAGCTATTAAAACTTATTGCTACCAAACCTAAATACGGATTAGATTTTTGCTTAGATGCTATTGTAGAGGATGAAATAATGGAAGTTTTACATTTTGAATGGGATTATAAAAGTTACGATTCAATTAAAAATGCACTACCTTATTTTGAAAAAAGGATAGCAAATACCGACTGGCTTTTATTATTATCTAAAATAATCGAAACAAAACACCTTTGGAAAGATATGACAGCTACACAACAAGGAGATTTTAAAGCAAATCTATTCGGTATAGAAGAAAGTTTTAGACTTTATAAATCAATGTAATTCACTATATTTGACAAATTAAATAAAATAAAAATGATATATCAGCCATTATTTGACCGTTTATTGGTAAGAGAAATTAAGCAAAAAGGTGAAAAAAAGACAAAATCAGGTATAATTTTAGAGAAATCAATTATAGCACAATCACATACCCATGCCGAAGTTGTTTCAGTTGGGGAACGTGTACAAGCAGTTAAGCCCGGGGATAAAATAGTATTTACTTCAGGTATTGGTAACCCTATAATGGTTGGTGATGAAGAACTGTTACTTTTAAGGGAAGAACAGCTTGATATTGTTCAGAAATAGTTTTTTTGTTTGGAATATTAAAAATACCTTAAATTTGGCGTAAATATTATTATGCCGATACCGACCCCTATTAATAAATTACTTGTTTCCATAGAAGCAGAATTTGTAGATAAGATAACTACGGATAGCGGTTTTACCCTTTATTTAGACCCCACTTACGAGAAAAACTACAACGTAACTTCGGTAGGTACGGTAGTTTCCGTTTCACAGTACCATAAGCCTGAATATGATTCAGTTGCATCAAAATTAAGCCCAAACGACAAAATAGCTTTTTCCTACAAAGTAGTAAGTGATTTTACTTTTGCTAGTGATAAGGCTCAATTTATGGACGTTTCAGGGCATGATAACCCATTTGTAAAAAAATACACAAACCCACAGGGGGAATGGCTATTAATTAGGGCTATACCTAAAGCTATCGGTAAGTTATGGGTAGGTGTTTACCAAAATAAAAAATTGGAAGTAATAGACGGTATGCAAGGTACAGAAAGCGACCTAAACCGTTGGTTAGCACAGTTTTCAATGGGTAAAACAGATAGGTATGTGTTTAATAATTTAGTAGATATTGACGGTGAATCTTATTGGAAATGTAATTATCCTGAAATATTTGCAAAAAAAGTAGGTGATGAATGGGAAGCAATCGGGGATAGGGTAATGTTAAAGCCAATAGAGATAGATTACACCGACCAAATAAGAAAGTTAAATAACATTGAATTACCCGATAATATGGTAAAAGCAAGGTTTTATGATAGGGCTGAAGTTTATTCAGGCGGGGAAGATTTAGGATTAAAAAAGGGGGATGTAGTTTCATTTGAAGAAAAATACCTTGAAAAATACAACTTTGAAGAACAGGCTTTTTTTCTTATTAAAAAACGTAGGATAAACGGACTTTGGAAGTATGGCAAGTAGAAATATAAACGACCTTTACAATGAATATCTTTACATAATCCGTAAGGAAAGAGGCGTTTTTGTTACCCCTTCGCAGTTCTGCCAAAATATGGATATAGCACAAATGGAACTATACGAAGAACTTTTCAAAGTATATGGTATTAATCAGACTATACACGACGGATTGAAGCCATTTAAAGTAACTAATTATCAGTTTACTTGTGATAGTGGGGGCAATGTATCTTATCAATCCGACTATTTGCACCTCTTAGCGGGCGTATTTACTGTAACAGGTAGTTCCGTTAATAAAATACGATTTGTTGAGCCAGACGAACTTCCTACGGCACTTACCAACCAATTAAGGGCGGTAAAATTAACAAACCCAATAGCAATAGATACTAGCGGGGGATTTCAGATATACCCGCAATCAGTACAGACGGGGTTTTATTCTTATATGAGGCGACCTGCAATACCCGTTTTAGGTTTTATTCAAGTAGGCAGAACTTTAACCTACGACCCAAATTCAAGTACACAAATAGAATTTTCAGATGCCTATATAAATAATATTGTTAATCGTGCGTTAAAACCATTGGGTATAAACTTAGATGAAAATACAGTTACCCAATACGGATTTACACAAGAAAAAGATACTGAATAATGGCAAATAGCACTAAGAGAATATTATGCGACCAAGTAATGTATAGGCTTAGTGGCGGCTATCCTTCCATTTCTGATATTGTTCAGTTTGAAGATATTTATAAGGCACTAGAACAGCTTATAAATGTTACTTTTAGAACACAACATTTTACCACAACATTACAGCAAGGGGAAACAATACCCGATAACTTAATGTTGGCTTCTTATTCTGATATTACTGTTACTTCAACTTCAAGGGGTTCACAGTCAATATTACCCGCTATGCCTATTTCTTTAATTAGAAATATGGGTGTTTATGATATTGCTCCCGCACAATCTTTATCAACTTACGCCAATAAAAATTCGTTTATACCACTTCAAAGAGGGCAAAGACAATTATTGCAATCAGATGATTTGTTAAATGACTTATTAGGGCAAATATGTTATGAAGTAAATGGGATTAATGTAATTTATTCAAAGGATATTACATTAATGGGTATAAGTAAGGTAGATATGCAATTAGTTGTATTTGATATGAGTTTATACGGGGAAACAGATATATTGCCAATACCTAGTGATATGGAAGCAATGCTAGTAGATACTTTATATAAACAATTTGAACCGATACAAGCAGATCCTTCAGTAGTAACAAATTACCCACCACCTAATCAAGCTAATCAGAAATGAATGTAACAAGTTTAGATAAAATGGTAAGGAATATACTTCTTAGAAAGGGGTATAGTTTACATTGGTATATGCAAGCATTACTAGCGGGGAAAGATGTACTTCGTGAATTAACATTTGATGATTTGCAAGTAATAAATACAAAAATATTAACAGTAAATTCAGTAAACGCAGTTGATTTACCTAGTGATTATGTTGATTATGTTTCATTAAATGTAATGGCAGGGCAAAAGCTAAGACCATTGGTTTATGAAGAAAGTATTAACCCGCTTTATAACTACGATACAACATTTACACCACAATTATATTCTCAAAATATTACCGAACAAAACGACCCCGTATTTTACTATAATATACTATCTCCGATATTTTGGTATATGAATAGTTTTAATGAATATGGAGAATTTACAGGTAGATTTTTTGGGTTTGGTGCGGGTAACCAAACCGACACATTTAAGGTAATAAAAGAAAGGAAGCAAATACAATTAAACGAACACATACAAGTAAATACAGTAGTATTATCTTATATAAGTAACGGGCAAAATGTAGATGCAGCTTCAACGATTGATGCCTATGCACAAGCGACAATAGAAGCCTATATTATGTGGCAAATGAAAGAACAAAATAGGACTTATTCGGAAGGTGAGAAAGAACGAGCAAAAGAAGAATATTTAGGGCAAAGAAAAATATTAAGGGCTAGAATGGCTAACCTTGATTTGAATGTACTAAAACGAATTGTACAGAAAAACAGAGTTCAATCACCTAAGTAATGATAGTAGAAAAGAAAATATTTTCAGGCGGGGGAATTAATAATGATGATACTACAAGATTATTGGGTACGGGTGATTATTTGAATTTACAAAATGGTAGGGTAAGTATAAGTGAGAATGGTAAAGATGAAAGAATAGAATCAATCCCCGGAACAACGCAATTAACAAATAATAAATATCCCCCTTATGGAAACAATATATGTATAGGTAGCTGTATTGATATTGAAGGTAAAAGATTGGTTTGGTTTATATGTAATACTTCAAATGACCACGGTATTTATGTTTATGATTTTACAGCACAACAAATATATGCGGTAATATACGATAGCCAAGTAACAGGCGGGTTAAACTTCAACAAAAATTACAGAATTGATAGAAACTGTAAAGTAGTAAATGGGGTATTATACTGGACTGATAATTATAATGAGCCTAAAAAAATAAACTTAGACAAGGCAATTAAAGCTAATCAATCTTCTTACGTTACTTCAGCAACACCGTATTCATTACCTATTGCATATACTACTTTAACGGTAATTAGACGACCACCGTATTATAATCCTACGGCTTCAAAACAAAATGATTATAGTTTTTTACAAAATTTTGTAGCATCACAGGCTTACCAAATGTGTTACTACTATGATTATGTAGATAATGAAACTTCAAGACTTTCTTCGTTTAGTGCGTTAATGAATTTTAATGTAAGTGGCGGTACTACAAATTATATAAGTGTTACTATCCCATTTTCAGAATATATTGATGATGATATACAACGGGTTAATATTTGTGCAAAAAATTTAACTATTAACCAAATATCAATAATAAAAACTTTTGATAAAGCTATACCCGCAGATTTAGCAGCAATTAATGCA
>Ga0208872_1000701_pt1 | contig 22910 bp, 14 predicted proteins | sample CryBogCBH12Aug08_FD_185508 | JGI IMG/M metagenome (GOLD analysis project Ga0208872, IMG submission 185508) | Freshwater microbial communities from Crystal Bog, Wisconsin, USA - CBH12Aug08 (SPAdes) | ecosystem: Environmental > Aquatic > Freshwater > Lake | place: Crystal Bog, Wisconsin, USA...
GTGTACCTGGTATTTTAGGTACAGGTGCTACGTTCTCTACGATTACTGATAGAGTTGGTTCTATATCGACTATTGATATTACTAATCCTGGAGAAGATTATGTTTCTACACCAAACGTAACATTGGTTGTACAAGATATTGTAGTTTCAAACGTAACTATTGCAAACCTTCCACAAAATGGTGACGTTGCATATCAAGGTTCAAATGTAATAACAGCATTGTACAAATCAACTGTTAATAACATAACTTTGTTGGTGCCTAACTCTGATCCAACGCAGTCGCTGTATAACCTAAGAGTGTTCAATTACACAACAAATCCAAATCCTGGCCAAAAAATCAACATATTGGGTAAAAATATCCATATGATTACACAGAATGTGGCCTACAATCCACATTACAATTCTTATGGTATAAGAAATTATGGTGACGGATTGGCACAGGCCTCTGCTACATTCTTAAATGGTTTGTTTATTGGCCAAGGCCAATATCTAAACACAAGTGGTCAACCAAGTTCATATGATGTATTGCAAAGTACAACATACAATAACTACACATACGAAATTACCGTACAAAAAGAGATTGCCAAATATCGCCAAGTTGTGTTGGACTTATTGCATCCATCTGGTATGCAAGTTCTTGGTCGTTATGCAATCAAATCAAATGTAGAATTTAAAACTACTGCTACAGAAGCTTTGTATCGAGGTGTTCCATTACAACACTATACTGGTTCTAATGCTTCTGGTGTGATAATGAGTTCGAATTTTACCTCATTGAGTTCAAATACTGTTACATTTACTAACATACCACCCGGTGAAGACATTTCAACGTTTATCTTTAGTAATGTGGTTGGTTATGCAAACAGTATTATTCAAATTGAAACACCACATGGACCAAATGTAAGGTCGGAAGTTTGGAGTATAGCGTCCGTACCTTCATTAGATTTATTGACATCATCAGGATCAGAGGATTTGGCTGCCGAAGCAGGTGGTGAAGACTTGTTAACAGAATCTTCCACAATCACACTCAAAGAAAGTTATTGGTTAACATTCCCGAATGTTGCAACAGTTACTGCAAATTCTGGTTCCAATACAATAAATATAGTGTCACTAACTGGTTCTTATGACATTATTAATGACGGTGCTTACAGCAATACAATGTATCCGTTGATGGACATTGTGTATGCAGGAGATTTAGTACAAGTCAATAATACTGTTTATACAGTAACCAGTGTGAATTATATCGGCAATACAATCACAGTTGCAAACAACTTCACATCAAATGCAAATGGTTTCTTGTCTGTGAACAGAACATTGACAGCAACAGACGGCCAGATAGTAATTTACGGACCATTAGGTTTGGCTTATACTCCAGAAATTACTACGGAAGACGGACAATTAATAACAACAGAAGATGGAAACATTCTAATATTAGGATAAAAGATGTCAACGATAAAAATCACACAGTTACCAGTTTTAGCGGTACTAAACTCTAACACATCAAATACATTATTTGTTGGTGTTGATGTTCCTTCTGATACGACAGGTAAGTTTACTGCAACAACATTAGCACAAGGTTTGTTCTCAAACAATGCATTAGTTGTTGGTTCAAATCCAATTTTACTGACAAACACTATTGCACAGTTTTCGGGTACTGATCCTAATTATATTCAAGTTAATCTGCAAAACTTCAGTAACACTGGTGCAGGTGACATGGTTATCACTGCTGATGTTGGTACAGATACTGGTGGTTTTATTGACCTTGGCATCAATAACTCACAATGGAATGCTGCAGCTTATGGACAAACTTCACAATTTCCACTAGATGGTTATTTGGTTGTTGATGGACCAGGAGCAAATGCAACAGGTAATTTAGTGATTGGTACTGCAAATCCAGGTACCAATTTGGTGTTTGCAGTTGGTGGACAATATGCAAACAATATCTCTGCGAAAATGACTGCAAATGGGTTGGTGCTGAATACACAATCTTATATTACTTTTTCGGATGGAACAGTACAACTTACTGCGGTATCTAATACATTTGTAAGTGCAAACGATTATGCAACGTTGACAGCAGCCAAAAATTATGCTAACTCTGTTGTTAGTTTTCAAAGTGGATCTCTATCGAATACAATTAACATTGTCTATAACCAAGCAAATGCGGCTTTTGCAGAAGCTAATGCGGCCTTTGCTGCAGGAAATACACTTAGTGGTACTGTAGCAATTGTATCTGGAGTAGCCAATATTGCATTTTATGATGCCACATCTGGATGGAACACCGCAAATACAGCATCATCTAATACAGTAGTAACTCAAGGCGTTGATGCAACACAAAACACAAGTATTACAGCGGCATTCATACAAGCAAATTCAGCATACAATCAGGCCAATTCTGCTACAGCTAATGCTGCAGCTGCTTCTTCTTATGCTAATTCAGCATTTAGTTATGCAAATACATCATTACAAAACACCGCAACTATTACTACAAATAGTGCATTGATTGTTACTGGTGCCTTGTATGCTGCTAATACAATTAGAACACCATTAGTATTTCCTGGTTCACAAACTGCAATCACAGTTAGTTTTAGCAATTCATCTATGCTTAAATGTAATGTGGCTGCAGCTTTAACTGTATCATTGGCAAATTATGTACCAGGTAAATTTGTTGATTTGTTAATTGTAAACACATCAGCCACACCACAAACAATCACACACGGTCTTGCAGCTACAAATTCAACAGTTAATGCTACCACTTTTAGTATGGCAGGTACAAGTACAGCCTATCTGAGATACTTCAGTATTGCATCAGATATTGGAAATACATTTTTAGCAGTTCAACATGCATAATAAATAAATCATGGCAAATCAAAACTTACTCACATACGGTGCAGCAATCTCTAACATAGAGCAGACATATTATGTTCCTGTTGCTACTTTACCACAACAAAACACTATTCCATTAGGAACTTCTTATGTGTTTCTTTCTAAAGTTGATCCGTGGGTAAGTGATAGTGCGCCACCGATTCCAACACAAGACCAACAATACATAAAATCTGTATTTAAGAATACATTTGTAGCCAAAAAAGTTACCCCAAACGATTTATCTCCTGTTATCTCACGCATTGATTGGACGGCAAATACTGTCTATGCATACTACCAAGATAACATTGATATGTTTGCAAAAGATGTAGATGGTTATCCAATATATCAGTTCTATGTTAAAAACACTTATGACCAAGTGTTCAAGTGTCTATGGAACAATAATGGCCAAGCATCAACACAAATGCCTTTCTTCCAACCAGGAACTTATGGCACAGACAACATCTTTCAAAGTACCGATGGTTATAAGTGGAAATACATGTATACCGTTAGTACAGGCCTCAAAGTTAAGTTCATGGATTCATCATGGATTCCAGTTCCAATAGGTGCAAACACACCAAATCCATTACTAACAAATGCAGGTTATGGTGATATTGAGGTAATTAATGTGACAAATGGTGGATCCGGATATGATCCGGCCAATGCAACGATTAGTGTAACCGTTACAGGAGATGGTACAGGTGCATCTGGAACAGCCGTGGTATCAGGTGGCGTAATCACCGATGTCATCGTAACAAATACAGGTTCAAATTACTCCTACGCAAACGTAGCTATAACCTCAGCATCTGGATCCAATGCAACGGCAATTGCTCCTGCTTCTCCAGTTGGAGGACATGCATTAGATCCAATCTCGGAACTAGGTTGTAGAAACTTGATGGTTTCCGTTGAGTTCAATGGCTCTGAAGGTGGTGTTATTCCAACAGATATCACATATCATCAGTTGGGTATTATAATAAATCCAACAACAACACAAACTACACCAATACCTGCATCTGGAGAGATTTATCCGACAACAACCAACCTAGTAATAGCTTCTGGTTTTGGTGCTTATGTGAGTGACGAGATAATTTATCAAGGTTCTAGTTTAGCTTCTGCTACATTTACTGCAACAGTATTGAGTTTTGATGTTGGAAACAATGTGGTGAAACTCATAAATACAGTAGGTACTCCGGTCACAAATGCACCAGTATTTGGAACAACATCTGGAACAACAAGAACTCTCTTAACATACAGCGTACCAAATTACACACTATTCTCTGGATATATGTCATTCGTTGAAAACAGAAGCGCAATTCAAAGAAGTGTAGATGGAATAGAACAATTTAAGATTGTATTAGGTTACTAAAGGAAAAAAATGGCACTCAATTTTGATGTATCACCATATTATGATGATTTTGATCCTACAAAGAATTACTATCGTATTCTTTATAAGCCAGGATATGCAGTTCAAGCAAGAGAACTAACACAATCACAGTCTATTCTCCAAGACCAAGTATCAAAATTAGGTAATGGTGTTTTTCAGGATGGTTCTAAAGTTTCTGGTGGTAACATCACTATTGATACCAACATCGTTACATGTAAATTAACATCGGCTGTTTCAACTTATATTTCTAGCCTTACTGGTTTGTATGCTGTCGGCCAAACATCTGGATTTGTTGCATTGGTTAATAGCGTTGACTTATCTAATTATTACATCAAAACAAAGCCAGTCAATACTGCAAATGCTAAATCTTTTGCATCTGGAGAAACAATCAACTTCTATGTTTCAAAAATTGATGCTTTAAATTCTTTGAATTCAACTATTGTTCCAGAATATACTGCAACAGCAAAACAAGAAGTTTCAGTTACCAGAACCGCGACAGGAACTTATCTCAGTTTCACACTTAACATTACATCAACAGCAGGTATTAGTGTTGGTGATTCTGTTAGTATTCCTTCTGTTAATTACTATGGCATTGTATCGTCAATTGTTGATACATCCAACATTACACTTAGTAGCAGTTTAACATCCGACCTTTCTAATATTTCAGCAACAATAAAAAATAGAATTTCTGTAAATGCTTTAGAAGTTAGTGTTGATGATGGTGTTTGGTTCACCAATGGTGTATTTGTAGAAAGTTATGCTTCTTCAATTGTACCAGATGCTTTGAATGCTTATCCATCATGCGTTGTTGGATTTGAAGTAGATGAGTTTATTGTAGATTCTTTTTCTGATCCTTCATTGCTTGATCCAGCAATTGGTGCTTCAAACTATCAAGCACCTGGTGCCGATAGATATAAAATATCATTGAATTTGGTAACAAAACCTTACATTAGCGACCAAGTTGTGACTAGTTTGACTACAGCCAAATTTATTGAATTGGTGAGAGTTAATGCTGGTGCTGTTGAAGATATCAACAATGTTCCCATCTTATCTGATGTTTCTGCAGCTATCGCTACTGCTGTGTCAGATATTTCTGGCGATTTCATTGTAACTCCATTTAATTTGACAATTGGTAGTGCATCCAATACTACATCAAATACGATTATCTCTTCTATTAGTGCAGGTAAAGCTTATATTGGTGGTTATCCAGTACAACATATTTCTCAAACACCGTACATGCTAGAAAAAGCAAGAAGTACAAATACGTTATTGAGCCAAGATATTGAAACGTATTATGGTGATTTTACAAAAGTACAAAACTTAAACGGTTCAATTGTTAACTTTCAAACTGCTACATTAGTTGAGTTACATAATGTTGCGTTTGGTGCAGCTAATACAAATACTAAGATTGGTACTGCTCGTGTTCGTAATTTCTCTTATGATTCAGGTTCACTTACTGCGGCCGAATACAAAACATTCTTGTATGATATCAAATTAGCAAATAATGCTTTCACAAATGTTGCATCAATGATTATTCCAGGTGCAGCAAATAGTTATTCGTCTGTTTCATTCTCAGCCAATACTGTTTCACCAGTTACTTTGATTGACAACACTTATAACTCTTTAATCTTCCCAATGCCACAGACGAACATTTCAAATGTTTCTTCTGTTAATTATGTTACTACAAGGTTGTTTACAGTACCAACGTTCTCATCTGGTGTAGCAACAATTACAACAAACGGAACAAACGAAACATTTGTTGGTGGTTCTGGTGCTATTTCATCTGCACAAAGACAAATCAATTACTTCTTAGTGACAACGTCCGCATCTGGAAGCTATGCAAATGGTCAGTTCATTCCTATGGACCAGTCCAATTTGTCTATCACCATCACTAATTCTCCTGGTACACCACAGGCCGTAGTTAATATTGGTGGTGGTTTCAATGGTTCTGCTTTAATCTATGCAACAATTTCTGTTGTAAATGATAATGCAAAAACAAAAACATTGAATCGGAATTACGTTGTTCAGACTTCTGCAAACACTTATGGCCAACCAATTGACTTAGGTGTATCTGACATCTATCAATTTGATGGCATCTATGAGATGTCAAACACATACTCATATCAAGGTGTTTACTCTAATACCACAACTTATGCGGCTAACAATGCTGTATTAGATCCAAATGGCAATGTGTATGTTGCACTAGCAAGCACTAATGGTCATTATCCAAATACATCTATATCACTTTGGTCTCCTTTGACCAATAACATTGCCTTCTATTCAACAGACAATGGCCAAAGAGATACATTCTATGACCACGGTAAGATTACAAACATATCTGGTGCAGCTAGAGGTAATGTTGTTGTAGTATTTGATTACTTCACACATTCAGGTGGTACAGGTTATTTTGATGTCAATTCATATCCTGTATCATATGCAAATATTCCATCATTTACATCTCCACAATACGGTTCAACATATTCTCTAAGAGATGTGATTGACTTTAGACCACGTAGAACTGATGGTGCAACAGGCCTTAATACATTCCAATTGCCTGCACCATTTAACAATGTGTTCTTAAATTATGGCTATTATTTGAGTCGTATTGACAAAGTTGTTTTGTATCCAAATGGCCAGTTCCAAACTGTGACTGGTGTGCCGGCATACACAAATCCTATTGCACCTTCTGATGTACCAGGAACATTAACTGTATTCACAATCTATTATCCTGCATACACATACACAAAAGAATCTATTCAAGTAACACCAACAAACCTACGTAGATATACGATGAGGGATATTGGTGTATTAGACAAACGTATTTCTAATTTGGAATCTTATACATCATTGTCAATCCTAGAAAATCAAGTAACTGGTTCAGATGTAACTGATTCTACAGGATTAAATCTTTTGTTTAAGAATGGTTATCTGGTAGACGGATTTACAGGCTCTTCTGTTGCAGATGTACAAAACATTGATTATGCAGCCTCAATTGATCCTGTTGCACAATTAGCAAGACCAACATTTTTCTCAAATGTTGCAAACTATTATGTTGACACAACTCAAGGTACATTTGTTACTTCACCCGGCAACAAAACAAATAACCAATTGTCTATAGCTAACAACATTGTTACATTCTCTTATAATGAAGCCTCATTAGTTTTCCAAAATGTTGCAACAGAAGTTATTAATGTTAATCCTTTCAACATTGTTAACTTTATAGGAACAATCACATTAAATCCATCAAGTGATGTTTGGTATTCAACACAAACACAACCAAATATCAATATTATTACTGATGACCAAGCTGCTTGGATTGCTGCGGTTAATGGCACAGGTAATGGTTCACAATGGAATGATTGGCAGTTAAATTGGACAGGCCAAAGTACGGATACTGTTGTCACTTCTGCTGACCAAACATCGATTACAAGAGACACAACTGCAATTACAAATTCAATTACAACACAAGGATTGACTTCAAGTTTGAAGGGTGGACCAATACAAGTTAGTTCTACAACTCAAATTCTTTCGAATGCAGTTATTCCTTATGCAAGGTCTATACCAGTTAACTTTATTGTTAATGGTATGGCACCATATACACAAATACACGCCTTCATGAATGGTATTAGTGTTGATCCTTATGTCACACCTGCGATAGGTTACACAGATTCTGTTAACTATATCAACATTGTTAATCCAGGTTCTGGTTATACAAACGGAAATAATCAATCAATTATTGAAGTGATTGGTGCTAATACAATACCTGCTGTGTTTACAGCCAATGTTTCTGGTGGCCAAATTGTTGCAATCAACTATGTACAACTAGGCGCTGGTTATCGTTCTATTCCAACAATTCAAGTTACTGGTTCAAATACATCTACAGCTATATTAACTGCAAATGGTGCAGGTTATATGGCCGGAAAATTAGTAACAGACATAAATGGTCATGCTGAAGGTACTATACAGATTCCAAATAATAGTGCAATCAATATTTCAACAGGATCAATATTAGTTGAATTTGCTGATAATTACTTGTCACCTACAATAAGTTCCATATATGCAAAAACAAACTTTTTTGCACAAGGCACATTACAAACTACACAAACAACTGTAATTTCTACAAGACCTCCACTAGCATCACCAAAACCTCAAGTTGTTAATGTTGGTGCTCCATCTTCTGGTGGAGGAGGAACTCCAGTTATTACATCTGGTGGAACAACAACAATAACTCAACCAGCAACAGTAGCAGTTACGAATAATAACGGTTATTATTATAGTGTAAACAATAACGGTGGTACTACACAAGTTGCAACAGTTGGCGGACAAGCTGCTATTGCTTGGACTGACCAATTAGCACAAAATTATGGTTATAACGTTACGAATTCAACTGTATCGAATGATGTATCAAAAGTTGTTACTGCCGTTGATACTGGATTAACTACTAGCACAACTGGTGGACCAGGCGCATATACAAATGGTATTCCTGTGAGTGTTGCTGAAGCTGCGGCAACTGCTATTGCATCTTATACAGCTAGTGGTATTCCTTTCGATACTGCAACTGCTCAGGTCCAAAGTTACCTTGAATCTCATACTGCGGATCAATTACAAGTAGCTGCTAATGCAATTCTTGGTGATGCAGGTAACAGTAACCCAGCTGCTGGTGTCACTCTTACAGCTGGTCAAATTGATGCCGCAGGAAGATCAGGAAATCTTTGTGGTGCACAAGATCCTTTGTCACAAAACTTCTACGTAGATTCTACAAAGTATCCGAATGGCGTATTCTTATCTTCAATAGATTTATATTTTGCAACAACAGATGCAACTTTACCTGTGAGTGTTCGCATTAGACCAACAGTTAATGGTTATCCTGATTCAACAAATGATATTCCTGGTTCAATAGTTTGGAAAAATCCAGGTAATATCAATTTACCAGCAGCAAATACGATTATAAATTCTATTGGACCTGCAACAACATTTACATTTGACCATCCAATTTACTTACAACCTGGTCAATATTCGATAATGGTTGCATCAAATTCTAATGAATATACAATGTATGCATCAAAACTTGGCCAAGTCCAATATGGTACAAACAATGTAGTTAACTCATTGAATTATGCTGCGTCATTGTTTAAATCACAAAACTCACAAACATGGATTGCTGCACCAAGTGAAACGTTGTGTTTCAACTTGAAGATTTGTGATTTTGCTGGAGGTAATCAAACATTTGTTATTACTTCCAACACATCTTCAACTGCAATCAATTTTGATTTGATGCATTTGATTACATCTGATTTGTCTTTCACATCATTAGATTCTATCAATTATGTGGTACAAACAAAAGATGCTTCATCATCAGCATTATCTACTTCAACAATTCTTGAAGGCCAAACATATCAGTTTGCAACAAGACAAATTCAAAGTGCATCTGGAGATATACTGATTAAGCCAACAGTAACTAATGTCGACCGTTGGACTTCTCCAGTAATCGACTTAGAGCGTTTGAATACAGTTCTGATTAAAAACATTCTTACACCATACTATTCTGCTAACACGGCTTCAGAATCATTAGGTGGATTTGGTAATGGTGGTGCATCTGGAAGATATATTACACGCCGTGTGACGCTAAACAATAACTTTGCGTCTACTGGTCTGAGTGTATTTGTTGATGTCAATCGTCAACCAGGTACTTCAATTGAAGTTTATTATAAAGTATTGAATCAAAACGATGTGAACAACTTCGACTTGAATCCTTATGTTAAAATGAACCCAATATTGATTCCTGGTGCAGGTTTACCATATACCGATGCAACAAGTTACACATCTGATACATACCAAGCATTGAACATCACTTATAATGATATCACTACTGGTACAAAGTACACTAACTTCAATGTGTTTGCAATCAAAGTGGTATTCTACTCAAGTAATCCTGCTATTGCACCACAAATCAAAAACTTCCGTGCAATTGCGACTGCTTAATGATAGACATGAACTTATATAAAGTCAAAGACCACCCACATTTGATAAAAGATATGGACAGTAAGGCTGTACTGAATACTAATTATGCGGCGTTACTGGAGTATAAGAAGAAGAAACAAATGGAAGAAGAATTCAACTCTTTGAAGTCGGATGTGGAAGATATCAAAAAAATGCTTCAGGCATTGTTGAATAAATAAAAGAGGCAAGATAGAAAAAGGCAAAAATGGCTAATTATTCTCAAGCACAAGTATTTCCAATCCTAAGTTACGCCAATACCTTTGCGGATTTAATGGTGGCAACCAATGGTTTGGTGCAACAAAACAATGACCTGGCGGCCAACAATTTTGTAAAACCATCTGGAACAATCTTTCTCGGTGACAGTTCACTAGGTCTACAAGTTAATACTGCTGCTATTGTTGCAGGTGCTTTTCAAGTACAAGGTACTGGTTCTTCAGCATATGTTCAAAATACTATGCGTGTTGATGGATTGGTTAACTTTACAAATACTGCAACAAGTCTATTAGCAAACGGCCAAATTCAGGCATACGGATCTGGAACAGGTTTAACTGTTGCAAACAATGCAACTGTATCTGGAACATTGACATCTGGAACATCCGTGGTAACAGGAACACAGACTGTATCTGGAACTCTTACAGCCTCTGCAAATGTTATTGCAAATAATGTTAGTGTAACCAATTACCTAAACACTAATACTCTTACAACAACTGGTCTTGCAACATTAGCTAACACAACAATCACAACAGGTAACATTGCTAATATATCAATTGCAAATGAGACTGTTGCTGTATCAAATATTAATTACCTAGTTGCAAACAACTCTTTCTTTAATACTGCATTAGTAAACAATATTACTGCCAATAACCAAGTAACTGCTGCGGCATTATCTGTTACTGGTTCAGCTTTTGTCAATAATCTAACTGCAAATGGTCAGTTCTCTATTGGTGGTAACTTTGTCATCAATGGTACCACAGTTTATAACAGCAATACATTTACACTCAATGCAGGTAGTTCTACAGCTACAAACAGTTACTTTAATGTAAATCGTGGTTCATCTGGAACAAATGCATCGATTCGTTGGAATGAAAGTGGTAAGTATTTTGATATCATTGATGTCACAACAAATACTTACTATGCAATCACTACAACTAAGACACCATCCAATATAACATTTACTGGTTCAGCAGGTACTTCCTCTATTACAAGTAATGGTGTTGTATCTTTTACAAGTAACAATGGTGTTATTACATCTGGTACATCTAATACATTTACAATTAGTACACCACAAGACCTAAGAACATCTGCATCACCAACATTTAACAACTTAACACTAAGCAATCCGTTAAGCATTTCAAATGGTGGTACAGGTGCAACATCATCCGGTGGTGCATTGACCAATTTGTTACCAACAGGAACAACGGCAGGATATGTGTTGACCACTGGCGGTGCAGGTAACTTCTATTGGGCTGCAGGTGGTGGTGGAGGCGGCGGTGCAACGCCAGGAACTACAATCAACTCAACATACTTGAGTTATACAGGTAATGGTTCTGGAATAACCTACACAACTCCTACTTATATTCCTGGTACAGACCAATTGAGGGTATATGTATCTGGTGTTCGTCAATTCCCAGGAACTTATACTGAAACAAGTAACACTTCGGTAACATTCAGTACATCACCTCCAAGTGGTTCAGCAATTTTTGTTGAAGTGGATGGTTACATTAATAATCCATACTATGCTAATAACATTGCATATACAGTCAACTCCAATATATCTGGAACAGCCAATACAATTCAATTAGCAATCGATGGCCTAGTATCTCAGGTTATATCAAACTATACACTAGTTACATATGGTAATTCTGCATACGCACAAGCTAATGCAGCCTACACACTTGCGGCCGGTGCATATAATGCGGCCAACAACATCACATTCTCATCACTAGCACCATCTGGTGCAGTTTCTGGTTATGTGCTGACAACTGGTGGCGCCGGTTCTTATTATTGGGCTGCACCAACAGGCGGTGGCGGTGGTGCAACACCAGGAACTACGATTAATTCTACAAGAATTTATCCAACTGTTAATGCAGCACAAACTTTATTTACTACACCAACATATGTTCCAGGTGCTAATCAGTTAAGAGTGTACCTTAATGGTGTTCGCCAGTTTGGTTCTGATTATACAGAAACAAGTAATACATCTGTCACATTAAGTTCTGGTGCATCAGCAGGTGATGTTGTATTGTTAGAAGTTGATGGTTATATTAATAATCCATACTATGCAAACAATATTGCTTACTCGGTTAATGCAAACATTAGTAGTACGGCTAATACAATCCAGTTAGCAATTGATGGTCTAACAAGTAAGTTAGTGACATATTATGCCAACACAACATTAGCAACTGTGGTTGCCAATACATTCCAAACAACATCTCTTGGTGTTGGTACTACTGCATCTGGTGTGTCTGGTGAGATTCGTGCATCTAATAATATTACGGCCTACTATTCATCTGATATTAGCCTCAAAGAAAATATACAAGACATTACGAACGCTGTTGATATAGTTACATCAATTGGCGGTAAGACATTTGATTGGAAAGATGATGTCATTGCAGCTCGTGGTGGTGCAGATGGTTATTATGTACGCAAAGAAGACTTTGGTGTGATTGCTCAGGATGTTCAATCTGTATTCCCATTAGCAGTAAGACAAAGAGAAGACGGAATTCTTGCAGTTGACTATGAGAAGATGTGTGCTCTTGCATTTGCAGCCATCAAAGAACTCAAAGCAGAAATAGATATGCTCAAAGGAAATAGCAAATGACAACAAAAGTCCCATCATCGACACTAGCAAACAACTTAACGTTGAATGTTTCTACTATTGGACTTAGTACAACCAGTTTTACTATTCAACAGGCAAACAACAAGATACTGTTCAAGTATGGTTCAAACAACATTATGACACTAGATGCTAATGGAAATGTAATCGTATCTGGAACTATTTCTGCCGGTGGTTCACCTGCTTAATATTCTAAACAATTCCAAATCGCTAAATACAATTGACATCGTGATGAATTGATGTTATAATATAACTCTTTATAATTTTTTACCATGGAAATAATATGAAAAAACTATTTTATATTGATGGCGGAGCTGGCCGAGTCATTGCTGCTATTCCTGCATTACGCAAATACGCCAAGTTACATCCTAACGAAAACTGGAATATACTTATTCCTGGATGGGACAATCTTTTATGGGGTATTCCAGAACTTCAAGATATCACATATAATACCGACACTAAAGGTGTTTTCGACAATGTTATCTTAAACGCTGATGTGATTATAACTCCAGAACCTTACAGGATTCCTGGTTACTTCAAACAAGAACTAACACTTGCACAAGCTTTTGATGTTGAAATCAATGAAACCTCAGACCATTCTGACCTAGAACCTCCAGTTATGATTCTCAACAAGGCAGAAGAAAAGAATGCTGCTAATGTAATTGCAAAAGTAAAACAAGCACAACAAAAATCCAAAACAATAGTCATTCAACCTTATGGCCGGTCTATTCGTAAAGATGGCACAGATTTGATTGATGATTCATCACGTTCATTGGATCCAAAATCATATCTTTCTTTGGTTAAGAAGTTATCCAGTAAGTATAATATGATTTTTTTTGGCGAAAAAGATTTTGAAATGGTAGAAGATACATACACATTCAAAGTTCAAGCAGACCTTAGGATGTGGTCTGCTATAATTGAATGTGCGGACTACTTTATTGGAGTTGACTCTGTTGGCCAACATATGGCAAGAGCTTTAAATAAACCAGGTACTGTTATTATTGGTTCTACTTTTGCAATTAATACAACGTATCCAGATTACTTCAATATCATTGAGAAACCTGGATTCAAAAAGTACTCTCCTATTCGTATCTGTGGTTTAGATACTCACTTAGCAGATAGATACAATGATAAGTGCATGGATTTTACAGATGCTGAAATTGATGATATGTATAAGAATATCGTTAAAGATATTGAAAAAAAGGTGAAGTGAGATGACATATAGAACACTCGGTATTAATCCTGGCCATAATGGTTCAGTAGCACTAATTGTAGATGGTAAAATAGAGCTTTACATTGAAGAAGAAAGATTGTCCAGATTAAAGTATGATGGCAATCCTTTTAGAGGTATCTTAGAAGCTATCTCTCGTGGTCCAATTGATGAGATTGTTTTAGGTGGAACAACACCAAATTTTGAAAAATTACCATGGAACGGAGAAGACGCTTACTCTGCATTGGTTAGAAAGCATTATCCTAAAGTTAAAGTGACTAATATGGGAAATGAACACCATTTAGGACATGCTGCAGGAGCTTACTACAACTCTGGTTTTGATACTGCTGTAGCTGTTGTTGTTGATGGTGCAGGTTCTTATCACATTATACGTACGGAAGAAGGTCAATCCCAAGAGCAAGCACCACAAGGTTTTGAAACAGAATCAATCTTTCATTGTAAAGATGTGAATACAATTACGGCAATCTATAAGTCTTATGGTAATAATAAAACTCCAGTTGTTCGTGGTCGTAATGAAACTACCGAATTTTTATTTGATGATGCAACAACCATTACCAAAGTATATGAGGCTATCTCACATTACTTAGGATTTGGTTTCATTGAAGCAGGTAAGACTATGGGTCTTGCACCTTATGGTCGTTTTGATGAACGTATGGATCAACTTTTTATCAATGGTCGTGCCAATAAAAACATGATTATTCCAAGTTATCCAGCGGGAGCTTTTATTGATATAAATCGATATGATTTTTTTAGATATCCGGAATCATCAAAAGATTGGACAAAAGATGCTTCGTTAGTTCAAGACCAATTTAAAAATATTGCATGGACAGTACAAGACAAAACACAAAAATTAGTTGGTGATTTGGTTGAAAAAGCCATCGACATGACAGGTGAAAAAAATGTGGTCATTTCAGGTGGTTATGCATTGAATTGTGTTGCAAACTATTACTTGCGTAAACGTTTTCCTGATATTAACTTCTTTGTTGATCCAGCAGCACACGATGGTGGTACTTCTATTGGTCTGGCTAAGTTAGCCTATTTTGTTAACTGTAAACAAAAAGAAGTTGAACCAATCCGTGAATCATTAACCACATTATATTTGGGTCCAAACAGGATAGATGAGATTAAATATTTTGGTGACAACTTTATTGGTGGCCAAGGTAATTCTGAATATGAAAACAAAGCAATTACACCAGAAGAAGTGGCAAAGTTAATTTCTGATGGTAATATTGTTTCAATCTTTCAGTCTAGGTCGGAGGGTGGACCAAGAGCTTTGGGTAATCGTTCTATCGTTTATGATCCAAGAGTTAAAGATGGTAAAGATATCGTCAATAAAGTAAAAGGTCGTGAATGGTTTAGGCCATTTGCAGGTTCTGTGTTAAAAGAAGATGCAAAAGAATGGTTCGATTTGGCTGGAATGGAAGAATCACCTTTTATGATGTATGCAGTTGATATCGAAACTGCACATATAGGTGAGTTACCTGCTATCACTCACGTGGATAATACATGTCGTGTACAGACTGTATCTGAAGACCAAAACAAACACTACTATAATTTAATTAAGGCTTTCAAAGATATCACCGGTGTACCAGTTTTATTTAATACATCATTCAATTTGGCTGGAGATCCATTGGTGGAAACTATGGATGATGCTATTCAAACATTGGAAAAGAGTGATTTAAAGTATCTATATTTACCAGAAGTTGGTAAGTTACTCACTAAAGGTAGTAAACCTGAATAATTAAAGACTTTGAGCAAAAGAAAGAAGGTCTGGAAATATTTCAACCTTCTTTTTTAATTCCTTGTTGGTGAATAAATTTAATTTTTTTAGTGTTTGATTACCTTTGCCAGTCATGACTAAAATAGGTTTGGAACCACCTTTTTCTGCCATTTTCAAGTCATCTATATCATCACCAACATACCATCCTTCTTTCCAGTTCATGTTGAATTGGCTGGTGGATCGTTTCATCATACCAGTATTGGGTTTGGCGAATATGTCATTCTTCTTAGCTGAAGTATTATACAGAAGGCCATCTAAAGACATACATCCAGACTGTCCCAATAATTCAAAAAGTCTCATATGTATCGACTCAACATCCATTTGTGTTAGTTTTTTAGCTGAAATTCCTGGATAATCAGCTAAAATAAATACTTTATGACCTTTGATTCTTAATAGTTTTATAGCCTCCAAAGCACCTGGAATAGGTACAACTTGGGAAGGATCATTGATGTTAGCGTTAAATTCTATAATTGTACCATGTAAATCCAGTCCGACCACAGGTTTTGGAAACTCAACTGGCCAGTTGGATATTGGAATTTGTTGTTGATTTTGAATAATTTGAGGTTCAGTACTATATCTTCCCATGTTTTTTCCATAATGTTATCAATGAAGTTATTTATTGACTAAATATAAGAGGAAATCTTATTGTATCATATTACTGAAAGATTGTCAAATATAAGGAAATAATAATGGCATTAACTCAAGTATCAAGTGGATTATTAGCTAATACAGGTGTAACATCAGGAACATATGGAGGATCATCATCCATTCCGGTACTTACATTTAACGCAGCAGGTCAAGTTACTTCTGCATCTAATGTATCAGTTTCAAGTACAACAAGTACAACAGTATATGCAAATACTGGACAATTAACATCTAATACATCGACAGGCAATGTTGCATTAGGTTTGGCAACAACAACAGTAACAGCAGGTTCTTATGGTGGAACCAACCTTACTAATATTACAGTTGATAGTTATGGTAGATTGACCGCTGCATCCAATACAGCTAATGCTTCTTTATGTTGTGTTTGTGCTAGTGCTTGCGTTGTGACTCCATATGTTTGCGCTTCAACCTGTGTAACAACACCTATTGTTTGTGGTACAACATGTTTAGTGAGTCCTTATGTTGCAGGTACTACTCATTGTGCTTCTGGTGGTAATATTAGTACAAACTGTTGTATGTTATCTGGAGGTATGATGTGTTCAGCAGCTTGCTTACAGACAGCTGGAAACATATATGCATCTTGTTGTGCTATAGTATCAGGTCAAGTTTGTGCTTGTGGTTGTGTTATGTCACCGTATATCTATGGTGGTTATGTATGTGCTCAAACCTGTTTCATTGGTAACGGCTCGGGTCTTACAAATTTACCCGGATCTAGTCCTTGGGTTTTTATTTGTGGTGTAACGGCAAGCGCTTGTTCTCCGGTTTCCATGATGTATTTTTGTCAAGTTTTTACTTCAACATATTGTCGTTATGTGTTGATAACAACAGATGGCAATGCAGGAAACGGGTGTTGTTGTGGTGGTGGGTTAAATTGTCAGTATTCTTTGACTTTAAATTATCTTGTTGGTTCTAGTAATTTAATGGATTGTGCCAGTATATATTTTTGTCCAAATACATTTTTACAAACAAATTGTGCCATAACGTGTGCACAATGGGGTTCTGAATCATGTAATTACAGTGCTCCATCTGCACAATTATATAGAATACAATGTGTTTCTCCGGCGTCAATACTTTTTTTCCCTTGGATGGGAGAAGTTTGGTTTACCACAACATTTAATTGTTGTAATATAGCTGGAGTCAGTTGTCTTTGTGGTTTTGTTGTGGATTCATTTTCAACAATTAGTACTCCATCAGGAGTAAACTTTAGTTATAATTCATATATCGGATCTTCAAATTGTAATTGTTGTGTAACAGGATTTGCAATTTGTGGAAATAGTGGATTAGCTGGAACTTTTAGTTTATACGGTGTAAAATGTTAATAAGGATAAAAAATGGCAAATACAATATTTTATGTAGCTGATGGTAACGGAACACGAGAAGCGAATGAACAAGAAGTTCAAATGATTCTAGATGGTCAAGCTAAACAAGAAGAAGAATTTCAAAAAAACTTAATAATTCAAATCAAAAATAACGCAATGGTTTTGTTATCTCAAACAGATTGGGTAGAACTTCCTTCCGTCTCTAATACCGCAATAACTCCACATTTGACTAATTCGAATGATTTTTTAAATTATAGAAATCAAATCAGAGCAATTGCTGTGAATCCTACTGCAAATGTTACATGGCCAACCATGCCAACTGAAGTTTGGTCTAGTTAATCACGGCATAAATATCTTATAGTATACATCTATAGGATATTACCATGCCAGCAGCCTACGCAGATATTTACCTTGACCAAGGTTCCACATTTACTTCTCAAACAACATTAGCCGACCTTTATGGTAATGGTTACAACTTGACAGGCTTCACGGTTGCTGCACAGGCCAAAAAATCTTATTACTCTAGTAATGTATTCATAAATTTTACAACAACTATTGTAGATGCTAACAACGGAATCATACAATTAAGTCTGTCTGCTGCCAACTCAGCCAATGTTCCTGCAGGTAAATTAGTTTATGATATCACAGTAAAAAATTCTGCCAATGTAATTACAAGAGTTGTAGAAGGTCAAATCTTTGTTAATCCTGGTGTCACTGGTGTAACAACATCATATGGTTCGGAAGTATAATGGCAGTAGTAACGGTAAATCCCAATCAAAATATTAATGTTACAGGCACAACAACCTTTGTTGGGTCTTCTTGCATATCGGTTCAATTAGCTGAGATTAGTGCAGAGGCAAATCTTGCTTCGTGTACTGCAAATACAGCATATAACCTTGCAAATGGTATTAGTGCAACGGCCAATACAGCACTTGGTGCTGCAACGTATGCTTCTTGCCTTGCCAATACTTCATATGCTTTAGCAAGTAGTGTTAGTGGTACTGCCAATTCTGCATTGATTGCGGCTAATGCAGCTTCAAGTTTGGCATATGGCGCATCTACAAATGCTAATACGGCCTTATCACAAGTCACATTTGCATACAATCAAGCTAACGCAGCCTTCGTTCAAGCAAATGCAGCTTTCAATCAGGCAAATTCTGGTTCTGCGGCCACATCTGCATTCAATCAGGCGAATGCAGCCTTTGCACAGGCCAACGCAGCCTTTTTACAGGCTAATACACCAAGTTATGTTGCAAATTCTGCGGCACAATATGCCAATGCAGCCTTCATACAGGCGAATGCGGCCTTTGTTCAGGCAAATAGTGTTTATGCCGTTGCTAATAATTTAGTAGGTATTCAGTTAACACAAAATACAAACATTACAGCTGCCAGTTCTTATGCTAACAGCGCTTTCATAGCAGCCAATTCAGCTGGTGCATATGCCAACTCATCTTTCATTCAAGCAAATTTAGCCTTTACAGAAGCAAATTCTGCGGCCATATATGCTAACGGTGCTTATGCAGCTGCAAATGCAGCCTTCAATGCAGCTAATAATTCAAGTTCAGCAGGTTTAGCCTATAATCAGGCCAATGCGGCCTTTGCTCAAGCGAATGCATCTTATGCTGAAGCAAACAGTATATACACAATTGCAAACAATTTAATTGGTATTGAGTTAACACAAAATACAAATATTACGGCTGCAAGTTCTTACGCTAACGGTGCTTTTGCTCAGGCCAACGCAGCCTATGCATATGCAAATACGATTAGTGGTGGTTCTGCAATTGATAATGTGGCAAGAACTCAGGCCAATACGGCTCTAACGATAGCTAATGCAGCCTTTGCACAGGCTAATGCAGCTTACGCCTATGCTAATACGTTAAGTGGTGGCGGTTCTTCTACTGGTAATACAATTACTTTAGGTTCAAATACTGCTGGTCTTTTGGTAAGTAATGCTGTATCATTGACTACTTCTACAACAGTCACGAACGGTATTGCATTATTAAATCAGATTCTAGGTAAATTGGTACCAAATTCTCCTGCTACATTCCCTTCAACATATGGTACTATAACTATCAACAGTTTGGTTGGTCCATATCGTATGACTAACTTCACACAACAAGATAATACAGGAACAGGTACTGCCAGTGTTGCAGGTGGTACATCAGTTAGTATATTAAGAACATCTTCTTATACCACATCGTCTGTTTTGTTAATCAATTCACAAGTTGGTGATGTACTGACTGTAACTAAGAACGCTGTATCATCTGGTACTCGTACAATCACTGCTGCAGCCAATGGCGCTCAATACAACACAGGTACGTATGGTGACTTGCATATCATTTCAAATGCTGATTATGCATCTATTGGTGCAATTAGTTATGCAAACTTCTGGTACTTTGCAAATGTAAATGCAACAGGTACAGTTGCCAATGGTTGGAACAACGTATCAATTACTGATACCGATGGTTCTCCAACATCAAATGCAACATGGTATTACGATAACAATTCACCTGGTACTCCAACATTCAGTAGTTTATCTATTGTTCCAAATTCTGTTTCATTGACATACTCAAGTACAGTACCACATTATAACAGTTCAACAACATTCTTAATTGGTGCAAATGTTTCTAAGTTAAGTGGTGATACATTCCCAGCATCTAATACATTCATGACTGGCTCTGCTGGTGGTGCATTTGGTACACCTGCAAGTAACACATATGCGGCTGTAGGTATTACATACCCATTGGCTAGAAACCTTTATGTGTCAAGTGGTTCTGTGACTGTTAACACATCAGCATCAATCATTTCTGGATTTAGTTCTAGTTCAACTGGTCCTTCTATAACAATTGACAATAGTTATGCAACAGGTACACAATCATTTACAACAACATTGGCCAATACCATATTGTACAAGACTGGTACTTCAAGTTCAATGGAAGAAACAGGATTTATTGCATCTGGTTTTGGTACTGCGGTAGGTTCTGGTAATGCTGTACGTATTGTCAACTATGATGGTGGTACTGCAAATGATACACCAGCATTTACTGCTGGTCAAACTGCATTTAACTCACAAACAGGTACATTCTACACAACAGATGCTACAGTTGTTGCGGCAGTTCTTAAAAATGATACGACAAATTATAGTACAGGTTATTTACCACCAGGTCCAAATTTAAGTAGTCAAGGAAGTGTGCAATATATAACACTTAGAATGACCAGAACTTCTGTAAGTAAATTCAGTATCAACTATACAACATCAACAGGCATTGGAGGCATCTGGTGTGCTATGCCTGGACAAACTTCATACGGACCATTGAATAATTGGTACAGTATGACAGTAGATAATAGTATAGCAGGAGGTTGTGCTTTGGGTGGTAACCTTGTTCCTTCTTCTACAGGTTCTAAAACTTATAACTGTCAGTTTGCTGGTTTGAATAGTTCAAATGCAACTAATAATGAGATATTGGTGAGAATTCGTTTGAATGCTGGACAATCGATTACTGCTTTATCATTTGCAGCTTCTACGGTATAAAGAGACATAAATGGCAATTTCCACATCCCAATACATTGACCTGTTATATAAGAAACTCCTAGGAGTTGATAAGACAGACTTGCCAACCAACAAGAGTGCGGCAGGTGAAACTATTCCTAGTCCATTGATGTTGCGTGGTGACATTGTTTGGAAACAATCAGACCAAATTCCATCTACAGCTGCAGCAGTCACAGGTATCGTACAGGCTAACACAGGATCTTTATCCATACAGACAACAGCAGATAACACTACTACTGCTATCGGTGGTGTTTATCCTACGTGGAAGACTGGCCTAACAAACTGGATTCCTCCAGAGTTTGACTCCGTAAACCTATCAAATACTTATCGTGTTCAGGTTTATTATGGTGCCTCTGGTATTAATCCTGTGGCAAATGGTACTCAGATATATGCCGATGGTAGTGGAGGTACTGGAGAATGGTACTTTGACTATAAGGCAGGCACATTAAACTTCATTGGTGGTACGATACCATCTGGTATGACAGGCAGTAGTGTCATATACATATCAGGTTACAGATATATTGGCCAAATTGGAACAAACTATTTGATTGCCAATACAGGTCCACAAACACTTTCAGGTAATGTAGCCATATCAAACACAACTCCATCTACATCCAACACAACTGGCGCATTGACCATTTCAGGTGGATTAGGAGTTACAGGTAATGTTTATATCGACAGTATTAACATTACTTCAAATAATGTAACAGCAAACGCAATCACAGTCGATGCAGGAACATTTTAATTATGGCTTTCAATAAATAGAACATAACAATTATAATAAGAGGACCAAAAAATGGCCATTTCCAATACAAGTATTCTAATTAAGCGTTCAACGGCTACAGGAACGCCAAGTACGCTTAAGGCAGGTGAGTTAGCATACTCATACTTATCAAATACCATTTTTATTGGTAATTCAACTGGTACAGGTGTTGTAAACGTAGGTGGCCAATACTATACCACTCAAATCGACAATGCAACCAGTGCAAATACACCAGGCACAATCGTTAAACGTGATGCATCTGGTAATATTTCGGTTGGTTATATTACTGCCGCAGGTATTACTGTAGGTAGTTTGATTGCAAACTCTGCAAATTCATTATCACAAACAACATATTTTGGTGCATATGGTGATGCTACTGCGGCCAATGTATCATTCAACGGTACTGCCAACGTTGAATTGAATGTTATTTTAGCAACAGTTAACTCAAACATTGGTACATACGGCAACACAACAACCATTCCATCAATTACAGTTGATGCAAAAGGTCGTATCACAGCCATTTCAA
>Ga0208872_1000704_pt1 | contig 22835 bp, 21 predicted proteins | sample CryBogCBH12Aug08_FD_185508 | JGI IMG/M metagenome (GOLD analysis project Ga0208872, IMG submission 185508) | Freshwater microbial communities from Crystal Bog, Wisconsin, USA - CBH12Aug08 (SPAdes) | ecosystem: Environmental > Aquatic > Freshwater > Lake | place: Crystal Bog, Wisconsin, USA...
CCACCAGAAGTAGAAGCCACCGAACATTGCAAAGACCACAGTTCCAAAGAGAACGTAGTGGAAGTGCGCAACAACAAAGTATGAAGCCGAGACCGCAAAATCCATTGGCGGGCTAGCCAAGATGATTCCAGTTAATCCACCGAAGAGGAATGTCACGAGGAACCCGAGGATAAAGAGCATTGGAGTCTCAAAAGTGAGTGAGCCCTTCCACATCGTGCCGATCCAATTGAAGAACTTCACGCCGGTAGGAACACCGATCAGGAATGTCATAAAGGAGAAGAACGGGAGAAGAACCTGTCCGCTTGCGAACATATGGTGCGCCCAGACTGAAACAGAGAGAGCTGAGATACCGATGGTTGCTGCGATCAAACCCTTGTAACCAAAGACTGGCTTGCGGCTAAATACCGGAAGGATCTCGGTAGCGATTCCAAAGAATGGGAGCGCGAGGATGTATACCTCAGGGTGGCCGAAGAACCAGAAGAGGTGTTGCCAGAGCATTGCGCCACCATTTGCTGGATCAAAGATATGGGAACCAAAGAGTCGATCCGCCTCAAGTGCCAAGAAGGCGGCAGCTAATGGTGGGAAGGCAAGTAAGACCAAGATCGAGGTGAGAAGAACGTTCCACGAGAAGATCGACATACGGAACATCGTCATGCCAGGTGCGCGCATCGTGAAGATTGTTGTAATGAAGTTAACGCCACCGAGAATTGTTCCGAGACCACCAATTGCAAGACCGATAACCCACAGGTCGCCACCAATTCCTGGCGAATATTGTGCATTTGAAAGTGGTGCGTACGCGGTCCAACCAAATGATGCCGCTCCCCCTGGTGAGAGGAATCCGCCGAAGGCCATCATTCCACCGAAGAGGTAGAGCCAGTAAGAAAGCATGTTGAGACGTGGGAATGCCACATCTGCTGCGCCAATTTGGAGGGGCATGATGACGTTGGCGAAACCTACGAAGAGCGGTGTCGCAAACATGAGCAACATAATCGTTCCGTGCATGGTGAAGATTTGGTTGTACTGCTCTGTGCTGAGGAATTGAAGGCCTGGGCGAGCTAGCTCAGCGCGCAAGAGAAGGGCAAGAATTCCAGCGATAAGGAACCATGAGAACGAGGTAATCAAGTAGAGATAACCGATTGTCTTGTGATCGGTTGAGGTGATCCACTTTACGAAGAGGCGACCCTTCGACTCTTTACGTGGTGCTGCAATGGTGCCAACGGGCGAGGTGCGCTCTGCATATGTTGTCATTGTTATGCCGCCTTCAGTGTAGAGAGGTAAGCCTGATATTCAGATGGTGTTACGACTTTCACCTTAAAGAGCATTTCAGAGTGGTTACGTCCGCAGAGGATGTTGCAACGACCTGGGAAAGTTCCAAGTTTCTGAGCTGCAAACTCAAGATGGTTTTGTACATGTGGCAAAGTTTGAATTTGAATCATGAACGCTGGGATCCAGAATCCGTGGACAACGTCATTTGACTCAAGAGTGAATCGCACCTTCTCTCCTAGTGGGAGAACCAAGGTAGGTGGCTGGGCTGGTGTGCCTGTAACAGTTGTGTTTGGTCCAGTTCCAGCATCGTCATACGTGAATTGCCATGACCATTGAATTCCCTTGACCTCAATATTGTGAGGAGCGGCGGCGGCTGAATCAACATGAGTGATCTTTGATTCTGCACGTGCGGTATAGCCGAAGAGGACAAGAACAATGATGAATGCAATCGCAGTGAGTGATAGTTCAACCTTATTGTTGTGACTGAACTGGCGCGGAAGCGCATCGCTCTTACGACGATTAAAGACAACTGGATAGAAGATCGCTAGCGCTGTGAGGACTCCAACCACTCCGGCAGCAATCCACGCTCCCTGCCAAAGTGGAAGAGTTGTGTCATTGACCGACGAGACTCCCTTGTCATACCCCAAGCCAGAGATGTTCTTTGATTGGCAGCCGGTGAGCAAGAGGGCGAGGCTTGAGCCTGTCACGATGAGTGCAGCTTTTCTCGCTACAGAAGGGCGCTTATGCATAGGGGAAGTTTATCGGGGTAACTCGCGCTCTGCTCTCGGCGAGGGTAGCGTTCGAACTATGGGTTCAGTCACAGCGATCTTCACCGCCGAGAACCGCATTCACCCTGCCGCTGAGGCGATTCTCCAGGAGGCCATTTCCCAAGGCTGGTCCGATCCAACAAAGCTCCACCATTCCTCCCGACGACTGGCTCAACTCCTATCAGAGGCCCAGGCGAGCTTCTCGAGATCCCTCCAGATTCCAGCAGAGTCCATCCATTTCTTGGGCGAACCCACCTTGGGCTTTCATCTCGGCGCCAATGGTTTTGCGTCGAGCGGTGAGACCTATCTCCCCGCTACATCTCGACAAGAGGCCTTCGCTGCGATCTCCTCCCGACAGACACAAACTCTCCCAGTAGATATCCAGGGCGAGTGGGCCGTCCCTGCTGGCGAACGGGAAGATCTCCTTATTATTCAAACGGTCAATCTGGAGACTGGTGCGATCTGCCCTGACGCATCACATTTCCAAGGAGATCTTTTCGTTGACTCCACCTCAGATCCCTTAGGAAAGATCCCAAAGAATTGGTCGGCTGCTCTCTGGGACTCCGTGAGCTGGCAAGGCCCTCGAGGCTTAGGAATCTTTGCGCTCAAGGATCACACTCGTTGGACTAATCCACTGCCCCATAACGATCACCGTGTGGTTCCGGGTGGCGCCAATCCTGCCCTGGTGATCGCCAGCGCCGTCGCCCTTGAAGCGAGTATCGCTGAACGAAGAACTTCTCAAGACAAGCTTCAAGAGTTCAATTCATACATCCGCTCTTACATAACGTCAGAGATTGGCGATGTCGACATCGCCTCCCCTATCAATGCTGCTCCGCACCTGCTCTCCTTCTCGTTCCTCTATGTTCAAGCGGAACAACTTGTAGACGATATGGAGAAGAGAGGATTCTCCATTGATTCGGGTTCTGCCTGTATCAGTGCAAATATCGAAGCGAGCCATGTACTTGCGGCAATGGGTCGATTAACTCACGGCAATATTCGCCTCCGCCTTTATCCATCGACAACTCGTGAAGATATTGAGGGACTCCTTATTAATCTAAAGGATCTCGTCGAAGATCAGCGACGTTCACTATGAAGGTTGTAGATGCACGTGGAAAACTCTGTCCGCAGCCAATCATCGATCTTGCAGTTGAAGTGAGAAACTCGAACTCTGGCGAGATCCTTCAGTTGTTGAGCGATGACCCTGCAACGTGGGCAGATTTGCAAGCCTGGTCGCGCATGACGGGGCATCTCTCACGCCAAGTTAACTCCGCAACTTTTGAGGTTGAGGTTTAACCTCATTAACCAACCTTTAGCCGACTAGCCGAGGTTTGATCTTGCTAGCAACTTCAGCCGCTGCTTCAGCTCCATAGCTTTCAGAAAATCTCGCCATGAAGTCACTTTCATCGAAGCGATATTCCTGGGTGCCAACAGTCTCTAAGCAATACGTAGCAAGCATCGAACCTAGTTGTGCGCTTCGTTCATGAGAGAAGCCCCATGAAATTCCCGCTAAGAATCCTGAGCGGAATGCATCACCCACGCCAGTTGGATCAATCTTTGTCCGTTCTACGGCGCAAGGAACCTTTATCGTTGGCTTTCCGTGCTCTTCAATACGTGCACCGTGAGAACCGAGCGTAACGACTCGAACCTCAACTTCATCAAAGAGCTCTTGATCGCTCCATCCAGTCTTCTGCAGCGTAAGAGCCAATTCGTATTCATTCATTAATAAGTACTTAGCACCGCGAACAAGATTCTTAATATCCTCGCCCTCCATACGCGCTAACTGCTGCGATGGATCGGCGGCGAATGGGATTGCAAGGTCTCTCGCCGCTTGCGAATGGCGCAACATAGCGGCCGGGTCATCTGGTGAAATCACTAGGAGGTCGAGACCACCGACCGCAGTTGAAATCGGTGCAAGTTCAATCTCTCGGGCCTCACTCATCGCACCTGGGAAGAATGATGCGATCTGATTAAGAGATTTATCAGTCGTAACCATAAATGTTGCAGTGTGGAGTGATGTCGAAATTTGCGCATGTGAGGTATCTACACCGTGACGTGTTAACCAGGCGTCGTAATCAGCCCAGTCTTTACCAACTGCTGCAATCAATATTGGATTGAGGCCGAGTACGCCCATACCGAAGGCGATATTTCCAGCAACTCCCCCGCGCCTTATCTCTAGGGTGTCCACAAGAAAGGAGAGCGAAACTTTTGCTAACGATCCCTCAACCAGTGAGTCAGTGAACTCTCCTGGAAAGGTCATCAAATGATCGCGACCAATCGAACCTGCAACACCAATTTTCATAGGTGAAAGGTAATCGGCGAATCAGGATTTAGCGGAGATTAGTTAAATGAATCGCCGCAGGCACATGAGCCCTGCGCATTTGGATTATCGATAGTGAAGCCCTGCTTCTCGATGGTGTCAACGAAATCGATTGACGCTCCCATGAGGTAAGGAGTGCTCATCTTGTCTGTGACAACTTTTACGCTTCCGAATTCGGAGACAGTGTCGCCATCAAGTGCGCGGTCATCAAAGTACAACTGATAGCGCAGACCTGAGCAACCACCTGGCTGAACAGCTACGCGGAGAGATAGATCGGTACGTCCTTCTTGCTCCAAAAGTGCAGCAACCTTGGTTGCAGCCACATCGGTAAGGAGGATGCCAGTAGCAGTGCTCTGGATTGAAATGTCTGTCGTTGTCTCAGTGCTCATAAGCGAAACTTTACCCCTAAGATCTCGTTATGACCTCTCCACTCACGGATCTGCTCCTTATGGGGCGTGAGCGAGATCTCGCCAGCGAACGTGGCGTCTCCTGTGATGGCGAGCTTCCTCCGGCCAGCGACCCGCACCTGGTGGAGCGTGCCCATGCCGCCCGAAAAGCGCTCGGGTCCCGCGCAATGATCCTTGGTCACCATTACCAACGTGATGAGGTCATCGACTTCGCCGACATCACGGGCGATTCATTCAAACTTGCTCAAGCGGCGGCATCAAACCCAGAAGCAGAGTTGATCATCTTCTGTGGCGTGCACTTTATGGCTGAGAGTGCCGACATCCTCACTACAGAAGATCAAAAGGTGATCCTCCCCGACCTCGCTGCAGGCTGTTCCATGGCTGACATGGCTGCGGCTAATCAAGTCCATGCGGCTTGGGCGGTCTTCGAGAAACTCGGTATCGCTGCTCGAACTACTCCTATTACCTATATGAACTCGACTGCCGCTATCAAGGCATTCACCGGTGAAAATGGTGGAGCGGTATGCACCTCATCAAATGCCGAGCGAGCCATGTCGTGGGCTTTCGAGCAGGGCGAGAAGATCTTCTTCCTCCCTGATCAACACTTGGGGAGAAATACCTCAGTTCTCAAACTCGGTCTCTCGTTGGAAGATTGCGTCTTGTGGAATCCATGGAAACCAAATGGCGGATTAACAGATCAGCAGTTGCTCGATGCAAAAGTTATTCTGTGGCGCGGACACTGTTCGGTCCACGGTCGATTCTCTCTCGAAAATATCAATGACGTTCGCGCTCGCGTAGCTGGCGTAAATGTTTTGGTCCATCCAGAATGCCAACATGAAGTTGTCTCTCATGCAGATTTTGTTGGTAGCACTGAATTCATCATCAGAACGATCGAAAACTCGACTCCCGGCAGTAAATGGGCGATCGGCACTGAGCTAAACCTGGTCCAGCGATTAGCACGCACTTACAACGACAGAGAGATCCTCTTTCTCGATAAGACCGTCTGCTATTGCTCGACGATGAACCGCATAGATCTCCCCCATCTGGTGTGGGCGATGGAGACACTGGCTGCCGGCCGCCTGGTTAATGAGATTCGTGTCGACCCAGCGACCACGCACCACGCAAGAGTTGCGCTCGATCGGATGCTAGCCCTACCGTAACCTCATGAGCGAAAATAGCGATAGTAAAAAAGGTAAGGCGACTCCTAAGCGTAAAGATGCCCAGGCTCTCACCAAGGTGAACTCACTTGCTCCATCAACGAGCAAGGAAGCGAAGGCTCGTGACCGCGCACTCGAGAAGAGTCGTCGAATCGAAGCTCGAGCGGCATTTATGCGTGGTGAAGAGAGCGCCCTTCCTGCTCGCGATCGTGGCCCTGCAAAGAAATGGGTTCGTAACTACATCGACTCTCGCCGGACTATTGGCGAATACTTTTTGCCAACAATCATGCTCGTCTTAGTCCTCACTGTTATCCCAGTGAAGGCTGTTCAGCTCCTTGCGATTCTCTTTATGTATGCCGCAATGCTCTACTCACTCGTCTCAGCATTCTTCATGAGCCGTACCATCAAGAAGTTGGTCGCCGAGAAGTTCCCTAATGAGCCACTCAAGGGAATCGGTATCTACGGATGGCTCCGTTCAACACAGATGCGCCGTATGCGCGCACCTGCTCCACAAGTAAAGCGTGGCGATAGCTTCTAATTCCGCCTCTTATTTCTTAGAGGATAGTTAGTAGTTTTTACGCGCGAGGGTTCGGGCTCTCTGTCTTTGCTGGATTCTTCTCTGGAAGATTTCCAAGTGCAGCATCTATTGCCTTGAGAGTTGATGCATCAAGCTGAATTCCAGATGCTTTGACGTTGTCCTTCACCTGGGAAGCCTTCGTTGCTCCCATGATGACCGATGCAACATTCTTATTTTGCAACGCCCAAGCAAGCGCAAGTTGTCCCATTGAGAGATCTAGAGATTCAGCAATCGGCTTCAACTTCTGAACTGTTGTTAATACATCTTCATTCATCCAGCGAGAGATCATTGCGGATCCGGCCTTATCGCGGGCGCGTGAACCAGCTGGCGCCTTCTTGCCTGGAAGGTACTTACCTGTGAGAACGCCCTGGGCCATAGGTGACCAGACGATCTGACTAATGCCTTCACGCTCGCAGAGTGGAACTACTTCACTCTCGATGACACGCCACAACATTGAATATTGCGGTTGGCTAGAGACGAAGCGATCGAAGTTATTCTCCTTTTGATACTTCAGAGCTGCGGCAATTTGAGGAGCACTCCATTCGGAGAAGCCGATGTAGTGAACCTTTCCTTGGCGGATCAAATCTTCAAAAGCCCGAAGTGTCTCTTCAAGTGGTGTCTCGTAATCGAAGCGATGTGCTTGATAGAGATCGATGTGATCCGTTCCTAAGCGCTTCAATGAGGCGTGAGCTGATTCCATGATGTGCTTGCGTGAGAGCCCACGATCATTCTTACCGGTGCCTGTTGGCCAGTAGACCTTGGTGAAGAGTTCATACGATTCGCGCTTGACGCCTTTGAGCGCCTTACCAAGAACGGTCTCCGCCTTTGTTCCAGCGTAGACATCTGCGGTATCGAAGGTGGTGATACCTACATCCAGAGCAGCCTTAACGCAGCTAAAGGCAGCTTCTTGCTCGACCTGATTTCCATGAGTAATCCAATTTCCATAAGAAATCTCTGAGACATACATTCCGGTGTTGCCAAGGCGACGATATTCCATGGTTGAGAGAGTACCCTCTTGATATGAAGATGCCATCCCTTTTTGGAGCAATTTTTTCCATCGGTGCTTCGCCGGTATTCGCGCTCGTTGCTCGAGCCGATGAAGGCGGTACGGGGCCACATATCCATGAAGAGAGCCACGGCCTTGAGGGCCTACCGATCGTGATCATCATCGCCGCGCTCATCATCGCGGTTGGACTCGCTTATGGGATTGGAAGGCGTTCTCGGAAATAACGCCTGAGCACTGCTAGGTTTTACCCACTCGCACTTCTGGTGTGGGTGTTCAGATCAAGAGCGAAGTTCGGTGAAATCCCGACGCTGTCCCGCAACTGTAAGGGTCTTCGAAAGAAGTACTTGAGCCAGGTCGCCTCTCGATATGAGCGAAGTATCCGACCTCGGAGGAAGGTCGGGCCTTTCAACAGAATCACTCTCTGTGACTGATTCCTCGAATTGCCCCCTTTCTCCCTCAGACTCTTTGAGGGAGTTTTTTAATGCGTATCAAAAGTTCACTTGTTCTTGCGCTGGCATTGGTGGCGGTATCTGCCCCATTGGCGACAGCAGTACAACATCAGCCAACTCGAATCGTTTCTCTTTCACCAAGCGCCACAGAAGATCTCTTCGCTATTGGGGCGGGCAAGTCAGTTGTTGCCGTTGATTCACTCTCTAACTTCCCATCAACTGCACCCATCACAAAGCTCGACGCTTTCACTCCCAATGTTGAAGCGATCGCAAAGTACAAGCCAGATCTCGTCATCTTGCAGTCATCTGCCACCAAAGCAACATCGGTCAAAGCAGCTCTTGAAAAATTGAAGATCAAAGTCTTCTTTGAAGTCACTCCTGCCGATATCTCTGGAGCCTATGCAGAGATCAACGCGCTTGGGGCCGTGACAGGAAATACTGCGAAGGCGGCAAAAGTCGTTGCGACCATGAAGAGCGCTATCGCTAAAACTATCGCGGCAGGAAAGCGTTCAGCTCCTATCGCCATCTTCCATGAAGTCGATAACACGCTCTACTCCGCGACATCAAAGACCTTTATCGGTCGGGTCTACGCAGATTTCAATACAACTAATGTCGCGGACGCGGCAGACACCGCTGATAGCTATGGATATCCGCAACTGACTAACGAGTATCTTCTCAAAGCAAATCCTGCAGTCATCTTCCTTGGTGATGGCGAGCCAGTTTCGAGCGTAGCCTCACGCGCAGGATGGAATTCCATTAGCGCAGTCTCTGGGAACCACATCGTTGAGCTACCGGCAGATATCCCATCACGCTGGGGGCCACGCTTAGTCAACTTCTACCAATTCGTTTCATCCACGCTAGTAGCGATCAAGTAACAATATGAACTCAGGCGAGATTTCACCAAAGCAACATGGGATAACACCCATGTGGAACTGGAAGATCACTGCGACTTCTGCTGCTTTGGTGATTCTCGTTGGCTTGGCGGCAATCAGTTTTGGCCCAATCAACTTGAGTTTTGCAAAGATTCTTAAATCATTACTCGGAATCCATGGTGGACTATCCGGACAGGACCGAACTGTGCTGATTGACCTGCGACTCCCCCGTGCACTGTTAGCAGCTCTTGTAGGCGCAGCACTCGCATCCAGTGGTGCGGTCTATCAATCAGTCTTTCGAAATCCACTCGCAGATCCGTATCTTCTCGGCGCGGCAAGCGGAGCGGGTCTTGGCGCCACAATCGCTATCACCAACACTCATGGCGATATCTACCGTCTATTGCCCGTCTTCTCTTTCGTCGGGGGAACTCTTGCAGTCCTCACCTCGTTCTTTATTTCAGGCAAATTCTTTGCCGAGCCTCAATCTTTGCTCTTGAGCGGAATAGCAGTTGGCTCGTTCGCAACTGCAATTCAGACCTACCTTCAACAACGACATAGCGCATCATTGAGACCGGTCTACTCGTGGATCCTCGGAGAACTTACCGTCGCGAATTGGCAGATAGTGACCTGGTCTTCCTTTTATATTCTGATGGCCATCGGCATTCTCTTCTTAGTCTCAAAACAATTGGATGGCTTAATGTTGAGCGATGAAGAGGCATTCTCACTGGGAATCAACCCCAATCGACTTCGAGTGATCGCAGTTGCCGCAGCCACGTTAGCCACTGCTACTGCAGTTTCCGCATCTGGACTCATTGGTTTCGTTGGCATCGTTGTTCCGCATCTGGTTCGTGGAATTACTCATCGAGTAACAAATCGAAATCTTCTGACCGTTGCACTTACTGGTGCGGCATTCTTGATGCTCGCAGATCTAGGGGCGCGCACACTTTTATCTCCTGCCGAACTTCCCATCGGAGTCATCACGGCCTTTGTTGGTGCTCCATTCTTTTTAATAGTCCTTCGACGACGTAGAACGGTTCAATCATGATTCTTGTAGATCGCCTCGATGTCACCTTATCCGGCAAGAAGATCCTCAACGATCTCTCGCTATCAATCCCTGACGGTGTATGGAGTTGTCTCGTGGGGCCTAACGGAGCGGGTAAGACCACACTCCTCAAGGTGCTTCTCGGAAATACCCCATATTCAGGTTCCGTCACAAGCAACGGAGAAGAAGTCTTCAGAAGTCACCAACGTAACGTTGCCTTCGTTCCCCAACAGCCACATATCCCCCAGGGAATTACCGTGGCCGAGTACGTAACTCTCGGAAGAGCGAAGAAGGATGGCTGGGGTAACGAGAGCGTCAAGAGTCGGGCCCTCATCGCAGAGATATTAGAGCTCACCCATCTCTACGGGATGCATAAACAACTTGTCTCACACCTATCAGGTGGCGAAATGCAACGAACCCTGATCGCGCGAGCGTTAGCTCAAGAACCTGAACTCATCCTTTTAGATGAACCAACGAGCGCGCTCGATCTCCATCATCAGATTGAAGTTCTCAACAACTTACAATTTTTGCAAGAGCGTGGAGTAACGATCGTCTCCACTATGCATGACATCACCCTTGCCGCTATGTATGCCGAACGAATCATTGTGATGCAGTCAGGTCGTGTATTGGCAGAAGGTGATGCACAAGAGATTATCCACTCTGCTGAACTACGCAAGGCCTTCGATGACCGTATCAATGTTTTCACTCTCGACTCTGGTCGACCTGTGATCGTTGCTAAGAAAGATGGAAAATAGTTTTACCGAACGTGAGACTCGACAAAGGGCGCCTTCACGACCTCAACCTCGCTCACACGGCCGCGAACGTCAATCTGTAGTCGATCACCGATCTTCACGGTTGGATCGAGTAGAGCAAGTCCGATACCGACTTTAAGAGATGGTGAGAAAGTTCCGCTCGTCACTACTCCTACTTGATTGCCATTGCGAAGAACCGACATATCTGCGCGAGGAATTCCACGATCGAGCGATTTAATACCTTTTAACGAACGCTTGACGCCAGCCTCTTTCAGTTCTACCAGTGCAGCCCGACCTTTAAATTTAGGCTTGGCGAGAACAACTGCCCAAGCAGCGCCAGCCTCAATCGCCGCGATATCAAGCGAAAGCTCATGGCCGTGGAGCGGATATCCCATCTCGGTACGCAGAGTATCTCGAGAGCCAAGTCCGCATACTCGACCATCAACCTTTGCAATCGCATCAACGAGAATCTTCCACAGCGGGAGTGTCTGATCCCAGGTCGGTACTAATTCAAAACCATATTCACCGGTGTACCCAGTTCGGCAGATAATGACCGAGCCGAGTTCGTCATGCCCCGGAATTACTCCTTCACTAAATGCCATGTAATCAAAATCAAGAGTGATTCCAAGTGAAGAGATTATCTGTTGAGAGAGCGGTCCTTGTAAGGCAAGCACTCCGTAACCATGCTGCGCATCAATAATCGTGACACCAGCTGGTGCCTCGGCCGCAAGGGTGCGAACAACTTCTGCGCAGTTGGATGCATTAGGAATGAGGAATAGATCTTCCTCACTTCGTCGATAGACAATGAGATCATCTATCACGCCACCTTGATCATTACAGATCAGGTTATATTGAGCGCTGCCATCTCCAATTCGATTGAGATCATTGGTTAACATCGAGTTGAGGTATTCCAGGGAGCCAGAACCTCTGACCTGAATCTTTCCTAAGTGAGAGACGTCGAAGAGCCCTACCCGTTCGCGAACTGCAGTATGTTCGGCAATCACTCCACCTGGTGCACCGGCTGCAGTACCTGCCGGGTATTCAATGGGCATATCCCAGCCACCAAAATCGGCGAGCTTCGCGCCGGCATCTAGGTGCCATTGATAGAGCGGAGACTTCAATTCAGTCATGGCCTCAACCTAGCAAACAAGGTATTCGGGCGATACTTATGCGAGCGTTATCAAGCAAAAAGTCGAGCGCAGTGATTAGATAATGCAATGGCAACTTTGAAAAGCTCTCAAAAACTATCGTCTGAGATCGTGGTCCTCGGTTTGGCTTCGAAAGATGGAAAACTCGTCGTGGAGGTCGCAGATTCCGGTCTTTACGCAAAGACCTTCCTTCCAGCGTTAGAGGAAGTCGGTGCGACTGGATCGCGTGAAGAGATCATCAAAATACCGACCGACTCAGCGTCCCACCATCGATTGGTGATCTTCACCGGCTTGGGAGAGGCAGCAAAGAATTCAGAATATCCCCACGAGATCCTGCGCAGAGCGGCTGGAGCAGCTGTTCGCGCGCTCGCTGGGAAAACCAATGCAGATTTCGCCCTCCCTCACAAGAGTGTGCAGAACTTCGCTGCTATCGCTGAAGGAGTGGCGTTAGGTGCCTACTCATTCGATACCCATCGCGGTGCCTCAAAGGCGAGCCAGAAGAAACCACTTGGAACAGCGACAATCATCTCCCACCTAAGCGACGAATCATCGACCAAATCAACTGTGAAGAGAGCAATGCTCCTTGCAAAGTATGTTCATCTCGTTCGCGATCTCGTTAATACTCCGGCAAACCATCTCTCTCCCTCGATCTTTGTGACGAAGATGAAATCCATGGCCGCCGGCTTATCGGTCAAGATTGAAGTTCTCGATGAGAAGGCTTTAAAGACAAAAGGTTATGGCGGTATCTACTCCGTTGGCCAGGGTTCAGCGAATCCACCTCGGCTCCTTTATATCTCGTACTCCCCTGCAAAACCGAAGAAGCGATTCGCATTCGTTGGCAAGGGAATTACTTTTGATACCGGTGGCTACGCATTGAAACCAGCTGCAGGTATGGATGCGATGAAGACAGATATGGCCGGTGCTGCTTCAGTCATCGCCGCAACGTTGGCGATTGCCGAATTGAAACTTCCAGTCTCTGTCCATGCATATGCCTGTCTTGCTGAAAATATGATCAGCGAGAACGCAACTCGTCCTGGCGATGTCATTACGACTCTCAGCGGCAAGACGGTTGAAGTTCTCAATCCTGATGCCGAGGGTCGACTCGTGATGGCAGATGGCCTAACCCGGGCAGTTGCTGACGCCGAAAAATCTGGTGGCCTCGATGGCTTGATTGATGTCGCAACCCTTACCGGAGCTCAGATCATCGCCCTAGGTATCCGTACCGCCGGCTTGATGAGCAACAACGAAGCTTTCACCGAAGAATTCCTCAACGTTGCCAAATCCACTGGCGAACTCTTCTGGCCGATGCCGCTTCCCGAAGAGCTGCGCGCCACTCTCGATACTCCGGTGGCAGATATCGCCAATGTCGGGGATAAGAGTGGCGGAATGCTCGTCGCCGGCGTCTTTCTCAAAGAGTTCGTTCCGCCAACTACCCCATGGCTCCACTTGGATATTGCTGGACCGTCCTATACCGAGAAGACCGGGCATGGCTATAGCCCTGTCGGAGGAACTGGAATCGCGGTCAGATCTCTCGTCGCCCTCGCTGAGTCGGCTGTATCACACCCGTAATTGAGAGAGTGAGGGGCGGAAATCGTCCCTTCGTTTCGTGGCAGGATTAGCCTCATATCCCCTCGTCGATGAGGGGTAGTTTCGGTCGGTTGAGATAGATGATTGAAGGGTTGGGCTGTGGCTGATTTTGATCTCGTGATTCTTGGTGGCGGTTCGGGCGGTTACGCGGCCGCGCTGCGTGGCGCACAACTTGGTTTATCAGTTGTGCTTATCGAGAAGGATAAAGTCGGAGGAACGTGTCTGCACCGCGGATGTATCCCAACGAAAGCTCTCCTCCATGCCGGCGAAGTCGCAGATAGTTCACGTCACGCATCTGAATTTGGTGTAAATGCCCAATTCATTTCAATGGATATGAATGCAGTCAACGCATATAAAGATGGCGTCGTTTCAAAGTTGCATAAAGGACTGCAGGGTCTTATCAAATCTCGAAATGTCACCTACGTTGAGGGAACTGGCCGATTGGTCTCCCCTAATACGGTTCAAGTGAATGGTGAGAATTACACTGGCAAGAACATCATCCTTGCCACCGGTTCATATCCCCGAACCCTTCCGGGGCTCGAGATCGACGGCCGTCAGATTGTCACATCTGAAGAAGCGATGAAGTTCGACTATGTACCAAAGAGCGTCATTGTTCTTGGTGGCGGAGTTATCGGATGCGAATTCGCATCAGTCTGGAATTCATTCGGCTCTGAAGTAACGATTGTTGAAGGGTTGCCACGACTGGTTGCTCTCGAAGATGAATCTTCAAGCAAGCAGCTCGAACGCGCCTTTCGTAAGCGCGGAATCAATTTTGTCACTGGTGTGAAGTTCGCTTCTGCAACAAAATCTGATGCCGGCGTAACCATCACTCTAGAAAATGGCGCTACTCACACTGCCGATGTACTTCTCGTAGCAGTTGGCCGAGGCCCTGTTACCTCTGGTATCGGTTATGAAGAGCAAGGCATTGCAATGGATCGTGGTTACATCACGGTAGATGAGAAATGCCGTACCAGCGTTCCAGGTATCTGGGCGGTTGGCGACATCATCCCTACTCTTCAACTTGCTCACGTCGGTTTTGCTGAGGGAATCATGGTTGCCGAGGAGATTGCAGGACTCAACCCACGTGCCATTAATTACGACGGAATTCCAAAGGTTACATACTCTGAGCCTGAAGTTGCCTCTGTAGGCCTCTCAACTGCGGTCGCAAAGGAACGTGGTTACGACGTTGTTGAGTTGAGTTATGACCTTGCTGGTAATGGAAAGGCGAATATCCTCAAGACCGCTGGTTCGATCAAACTGGTCGCGCAGAAGGATGGGCCAATTCTCGGTATTCACATGGTTGGTTCACGTGTTGGTGAGTTACTCGCTGAAGCACAATTGATCTTCAACTGGGAGGCAGATGCCTCCGATGTTGCACAACATATTCACGCTCACCCAACTCTCTCAGAGGCGATGGGCGAAGCGCATATGGCACTTGCAGGCAAACCACTTCACGCACACGGGTAATAGGAGCAAATCGAGATGACTTTTTCAGTAACGATGCCAGCACTTGGTGAATCAGTAACCGAAGGAACAGTTACTCGCTGGCTCAAGAACGAAGGCGATATGGTCGCCATGGATGAGCCGCTACTCGAAGTTTCAACTGACAAAGTTGATACCGAGATCCCATCCCCTGCCGCTGGTATCTTGCAAAGTATCGTTGTTCCTGTTGATTCAACAGTTGCTGTTGGAGCAGAACTCGCGATCATTTCATCCGATGCATCGGCTCCTGCTGCACCTGTCGCTCCTGCTGCACCTGTCGCTCCTGCTGCACCTGTCGCTCCTGCTGCGCCTGTTGCACCTGTCCAAGTAGAAGCACCAGTAGCACCAGCACCTTTGGCTACACCCGCTACTCAGGCTGCCGGTGTTGTTGTAACGATGCCCGCACTTGGTGAATCTGTTACTGAAGGAACTGTCACGCGTTGGCTCAAGGGAGTTAGCGATACCGTCGCTGTCGATGAGGCTCTCCTTGAAGTTTCAACCGACAAAGTTGATACCGAGATCCCATCCCCTGCCGCTGGAACAATCATCTCTATCGATGTCCCAGTTGATTCAACTGTTGCAGTTGGCGCTCGCCTTGCTCTTATCGGAGTAGCTGGTGCCGTTGCTGCGCCTGTAGTTGCCGCACCTGTCGCAACACCTGTTGCTCCTGTACCAGCACCTGTTGCTCCTGTATCAGCACCTGTTGCTCCTGTATCAGCACCTGCACCTGTAGCACCTGTTGCTAACACCGATGCATATGTCACTCCGATCGTCCGTAAATTGGCGGCTGAGAATGGCGTTGATCTCTCCCGCGTTCAGGGAACTGGAATCGGTGGACGTATCCGCAAGGAAGATATCTTGGCTGCAAAGCCAGCCCCTGTAGTTGCTGCACCAGCAGCCGCTGCAAGCGCGCCATCTGCTGCGAAGCCTGCTGCAGTTGCCGTGTCACCACTTCGCGGTACTACCGTCACCATGACACGTCTTCGCAAGGTCATTGCCGAGCGCATGGTCGAGTCACTACAGGTCGCCGCACAACTCACAACGGTCGTAGAAGTAGATGTTACGAAGATTGATCGTCTTCGCCAATCTGCAAAGGGTTCATTCGAGGCTCGTGAAGGTGTGAAGTTAACCTTCCTTCCATTCTTTGCCGTTGCAGTGTGTGAAGCGCTCAAGCAGCATCCGGTTTTGAATGCTTCTATCAATGGCGATCAAATCACTTATCACGGTGCAGAACATCTTGGAATCGCCGTCGATACAGAGCGCGGACTTCTTGTTCCAGTCATTCGCGATGCCGGCGATCTCAATATGGGTGGAGTTGCTCGCAAGATTTCTGATGTTGCAGCTCGCACACGAGATAACAAGATCACGCCAGATGAACTTGGTGGCGGAACATTTACCATCACAAATACCGGAAGCCGTGGTGCGCTCTTCGATACACCGATCATTAACCAACCTCAGGTTGCGATTCTTGGTCTCGGTTCAGTCGTGAAGCGTCCAATGGTCATGAAGGGCACTGATGGCGGAGAAACTATCGCTGTCCGCTCGATGGTCTACTTGGCACTCTCCTACGATCACCGCATCGTTGATGGTGCAGATGCCGCTCGCTTCTTGGTCACTCTCAAAGAGCGCCTCGAAGGTGGCAACTTCGAATCAGATCTAGGTCTCTAACCTCACGATGCCTACTTCACTTCAACGTGTGTCGATAACAGGCTCAACCGGTCTAATCGGTAGCGCTCTCGTCGGTCATCTCCGTAGTGAAGGCCATACCGTTCAACGTCTGGTGCGCCGCAAAGCTGCTGCTCCAGATGAGATCTCATGGGATCCAAAGAATGGCACCATTGATATTGCAGCACTAGAGGGCGTTGACGCGGTTATCCATCTCGCTGGTGCAAATGTTGGTGATCATCGCTGGACAAAAAAGTATCGTGCTGAAATTCTTAATTCTCGACTACTTGGAACAACGACGATTGCTCAAGCGGTCTCAACTGTAAAGCCAAAGGTCTTTATCTCTGGAAGCGCTATTGGCTACTACGGTGAGACTGGAAACCGCGCTGTAAACGAGAGCGATCGCGGTGGCGATGATTTTCTCGCTGCAGTGTGTCGCGAATGGGAAGCTGCAGCCGATCTCGCTGGCGATACCCGAACAGTAAAGATCCGTACCGGTTTAGTTTTAGAACCTACTGGTGGTGCACTTGGACGCATGTTGCCACTCTTCCGCTTTGGTCTCGGCGGGAAGATCGGATCTGGTAAGCAATGGTGGTCGTGGATCACTCTGCATGATGAGATTCGCGCAATCTGCCATCTCTTAGAGAGTGATGTATCAGGGCCGATTAATCTCACTTCTCCAAACCCAGTCACCAACCAAGAGTTCACCGCTGCTCTGGCTCGCGCACTTCATCGACCAGCGCTCTTCCCTGTCCCAGGTATTGCGCTTAAGACAGTTCTTGGTGGATTCTCAACAGAGATCCTTGGATCAAAGAAAGTTCTCCCGACTGCACTGACTGAGTCAGGATTTACCTTTGATTATCCGCACCTTGTGAACGCGCTCGAAGAGCTCGCTCAATAATTACGCGCGCAACTCTTCTTCCGCTCTCCATCGCTCCCTGCTGAGATGGGTAAGCACGATGGTCCCCGATAACAAAGAGACCGGGTTCAATCTCGAATTTTGAGTACAACGGCTTTCCCGATGGATGAACCGGCAGACTTTTCTTAATCTCGTATCGAGCAATCAACTCCCAGCGAGAGGTATCCGTCTTCCAGATCTTCGATAGCTCTCGACGAACTTCACTCTCGGAAGTGACCTGCAAAGTTGTTGAAGAGAAGAGTTGCTTGCCATGTGGGGCATAAGAAGGAACGCGATTGGAGATCGCAAAGGTGTTGATGACGTTACCCGTTGAACAAACCGTGAATCTGCCCGCACCACCGATGTGACTGTTTGAAACGTGATACCACGTCGTTGAGCTAATCATGGGTGTAACTTCCAAACTAGCAACCAATTGATTAGCAGTCACAGCATCCGTCGCAACGACGATATGTTCCGCGCTGTAACGAGCGTGGTCTGTTTGCACGATTCCACTCTCGATCGAATGGACAGTCTCTCCATAGTGGATATCGGCCACCGGGCGAGCGAGTGCATCTGAGAATGCCGAAACTCCACCATTGACAAATCCTGGTCGACCTTGAAGGAAACTCTTATAGATCTCCAAACGAATACGTGCTGAGACCTTCTTTGGCTCAGTGAGGAAGACACCGCGAAGAAATGGTGTGGAAAGGTCACTGAGTTTGTGCACGCCACCCGATATTCGGAAAGGAATTGCTCCATCAACCATAGGGGTGAAACGCAACTCATCGAGAATTCCCGACCGTTTGATATTGGGATAGCCACGGTTAATCACCTGAAAACCGTGATCGAGGGTGTAACCATCGATGATGTCACTCTTGACTCGACCTCCCGGTCGATCGCTTGATTCAATAACGAGTGTGGATAAACCTGCACTCTGCAATGAACGAGCTGCCGTTAACCCCGACAACCCAGCGCCGACAACAATGCAATCAAAGTCTGCGCTCATCGAATGGAAAGTTCTCGTGCCTGATCAATAATTGTTGCAACAGCAATGGCCTGACTCGTAGTCACTGGCCACTCCCCTTTACCTTGGAGGGCATCGTGAACCATGGAATAAAAGGTCGCATAATTGCCTGGCAATGACTCATATTCCTCTTGGGCATCCCCGCGGTAGAGCTCTGCTTTGCTGCGAGTATCTTCAACCCACACACCATCATGCGGACGCTTACCAGAGCGAAGAAGTGGCTCTTGTGGATCCAATTCGTTGATGACGATCGAGCCTCGATCACCGCTAAGACGAATACGTGGACCAGGTGCACCAATGATTGCGCTAGCTGAGAGGTAAGAATCCACACCGCTGTCATGCTTCAGCACCAGTACAACATCATCATCGGCATAACCGCGAATAGATCTGACCGATGCGTGGACCAATTCAGCCGGGCCAAAGAGATGAAGCGCAGTTGAGACGAGGTGTGGCTGAAGATCTAAGAGGTTGCCACCACCTTCAACTGTCGTAGAACGCTCACGCCATGATGTCGGATTCGGTTCCGGACGGAATCTTTCGAATCGAGAATCAAATCGAAATATATTGCCCAGTATTCCTTGATCGAGGGCGAGCTTGAGAGTCAAAATATCGGAGTCCCACAAGCGATTGAAATATGTAGTAACCGGAACGCCTTCTTCGGTTGCGACGTTAATGATCGCAACTGTCTCTTCCAAAGTGCGGCCCATAGGTTTATCAATTACCACTGGCACCTTCGCGCGAAGTCCAGCAATCGCATCTGATGCGTGCGCGGTATTTGCACTCGCGACAACGAGCAGGTCTAATCCAAGTGCGATCAATTCGTCGATTGTCGACACAGCCATAGCATCAGGGAAATCTTCCTTGAGGTGTGCGATTCGGTCAGGATTACTTGTGACGGCACCGACAACCTCAAAGCCAACGGATGCCAAGAGGGCGCCATGAAAATAGCGCCCTGCTAAGCCATAACCTGAGATTCCTACTCGTAAACTCATGAGAGTTACTGTAGTTGGATCACGCCTCTTCTTGCTGCAACTTGGAAGGCCACCAAATCTTTGACCCGAACTGGTGAACCAGCGCAGGAACGAGAATCGAGCGAACCAACAAGGTGTCGAGCAGAACGCCAAAGGCGACCGAGAAGCCGATTTCCGCGAGGAAGACGAGCGGCAAAATACCAAGAACGGTGAAGGTCGCTGAAAGAACGATTCCAGCAGAGGTAATCACACCACCTGTCACAGTGACGCCCTTCGTCATTCCGGCTCGAGTACCCAACTTCTGCGCTTCTTCGCGAACGCGAGTCATCAAGAAGATGTTGTAATCGATTCCAAGTGCCACTAAGAAGATAAAGGCGAAGAGTGGGAAGCCACTATCTTCACCAGCAAAGTGGAAGATGTGGTGGAAGACAAGTGCACACACGCCAAGTGTTGCCAAGTACGAGAGCACTACAGTGACAAGAAGCATGAGTGAGGCGAGAACGCTTCGAAGTAAGAGTCCAAGAATGATCGCAATGACGATCAACACAACCGGAATAATCACACTCTGGTCTCGAGTGGCTGCCTTCGCTGTGTCGTAATAGACCGCAGACGTGCCACCAACCAAGCTCGCTGAATCGATCGCATGTACTGCAGCACGGATACCAGGAATCATGTTCTTAGCTTCAGTGGAATCTGGAGTTGGAACTAAGGTCGCATTGAGAATGACGTGGCCATTAACAACCTTCGGGGTTTTACTCATTGGTCCATCCGTAGCAGGAACTACGGCAGCTACTCCTGCCATCGACTTCAGCTTCGCGGTAATCGCTGGTGCAGCTGCTTCGGTTGTCCAAATCTCAGTTGGTTGTCCCTCTCCACCAGAGAAGTACTTAAGTGCAAGGTTCTGCGCTTTCACGGAATCAGGAACCTTTGTGAAGCCCTGTGCTGTTGAGATTCCACTCGCATGAAGCGTTGTCGCAAAGCCTGCAAAGATAACGAGAAGAAGTCCAGTCGCAGCCCAGTACTGGCGAGGCTTTCGAGCCGTTGCATTCGCAACCTTTGACCAGAGCCCTGAGAGCTTCTCATCTTCAGATCCAAACTTTGGAATCCGAGGCCAGAAGACCCAGCGGCCGAAGAGAACAAGCACTGCTGGAAGCAGGGTCATAATTGTGATGACTGCGCAAGCGATACCCACTGCACCGACTGGACCTAGTCCACGGTTATTAGAGAGGCTCGCGAGGAGGAGCAAAAGGAGCGAGATCGCAACAGTTGAACCTGATGCAACGATTGGTTCTACAACTCCGCGCCAGGCGTTCTTCATCGCATCAAAACGAGACTCTTCATGGTGAAGCTCTTCGCGATAACGCGCAATCAAGAGAAGTGCATAGTCGGTTGCGGCACCTAATACGAGAACTGAGAGAATTCCCTGCGATGCGCCATCGAGCGCAATGATGTTGTGCTTCGCGAGTTCATAGACCACAGCTCCGGCAAAGCTGAGTGCAATTCCAGCTGAGAAGAGTGGCAGGATCCACAAGACTGGAGATCGATATACGACGATCAAAATAATTGCCACAACAAGACCTGTGGTGAGCAAGAGACTTGAATCAAGTGAGCCGAATGCGCCGAAAAGATCAGAGAGAATCGCGGCGATACCTGTTACATGTGAAGTAAGGCCGCTCTTCGCAGCGAACTGAGCTGAGTAATAACGGATTGAGTCCGTAACAGCAGGAAGTGCTGGCTTCTTATTCGCCAGGTTCACACCAGTTTGATCTGCGTTAAATGGAACGCTCGCAAGGATCGCCTTGCCATCTTTCGATGGGAAGGCAACCAATGGGCTATTGGGATCTAAGAAATCTGAAAGTTTCGCGCTGACTTGTGGAATGGATTTTCCATTTTTATCAACGAGTGGCTGTGAACCGAGGGTCTGAAGAAAGGCATTTGTCGCGCCTACGGTGGCAGGGGTCGCATCGCCAACAAAGAGGACCAACTCTGGGAGTGACTTGTTGGCGCCGGAGTTAAACCCAGCGGCTGCAGCATTGAAGCGCTCTGTCTCGGCCGAGCTAGGCAGGAACTTTGAGTTGTCGTTCTTCTGCACAGTAGAGAGTTGCCCAAAGAGTGGGCCGGTGACTCCCGAGACCATGAACCAACCCAGAACGAGGAGGATTGCGATCCATAGCGGCTTGCGATGCTTACTTGCAGACATACGAATATCCATTCACAGAAAGTAGATTGTGCTTATTGGGGAGTTGCAAACCACTAGTTTAATCGGTGTGGCCATAAATCACCCTTTCAAAAGGCAGGGCTGCAGGCACATTCACCCGCTATTTAGCGAAATTTCACCTCTCCAATTAGGCTAAAGGGGTGCCATTGACCTCAAAGACCTCAGCGCAATTAGCTCTCAAGAGCCTGGGTCTTGTTCCCTATCTTGATGCTCTGGCGGGACAGCGAAAGATCCATGCCGAGGTAGTCACGGGCGATCGACCAAACACTCTTATTCTCCTTGAGCATCCATCTGTCTACACCGCTGGTCGTAGAACCACCGTCGATGAACGTCCAATGGATGGGACTCCAGTCATCGATGTTGATCGCGGCGGAAAAATTACTTATCACGGCCCAGGACAACTCGTTGGCTACCCAATCATTAAATTGAAAAATCGGAATGAGGTAGTCGGCTTCGTCCGTGAAATCGAGACTGCGCTCATCGCAGTCTGTGAAGAGTTCGGGATTCGTGCAGAGCGCTATTGCGAACGTTCAGGTGTCTGGCTTCGCGACTCACAAGGAGATCGGAAGATTGCCGCGATCGGTATCCGAGTAGCTCAAGGGGTCACGATGCATGGCTTCGCTCTCAATGTCTCCCCCGACCTCACGGCATTCGATCGAATCGTTCCCTGCGGATTTAGCGATACTGGCGTGACATCAATGGCTCAGGAGTTGGGTCGAGAGATTTCAATCGATGAGGTCCTACCGGTTGTTGAACGTCATCTCTTTGAAGCACTTGGAAGGGTGAGCGAATGACCATTGCTCCGGAAGGAAGAAAACTTCTCCGCATCGAGGCGCGCAATGCTGCAGTGCCGATCGAGAAAAAGCCTGAGTGGATTAAGACCAAGGCGAAGATGGGTCCGGAATACACACAACTCCGATCCCTCGTTGTTCGCGAAGGTTTGCATACTGTCTGCCAAGAAGCTGCCTGCCCAAATATTTTCGAATGTTGGGAAGATAAAGAGGCAACCTTCTTAATCGGAGGCGAACGTTGTACCCGACGTTGCGACTTCTGCAACATCGATACCGGTAAACCACTTCCCATTGATCGTGACGAACCGCGCCGAGTCGCCGAATCTGTAAAGACGATGGGCCTCCGCTATGCGACGATCACTGGCGTTACGCGCGATGATCTCGAAGACGAAGGTGCCTGGCTATACGCGGAGACCATTCGAGTCGTTCACGAAATGAA
>Ga0208872_1000705_pt1 | contig 22825 bp, 21 predicted proteins | sample CryBogCBH12Aug08_FD_185508 | JGI IMG/M metagenome (GOLD analysis project Ga0208872, IMG submission 185508) | Freshwater microbial communities from Crystal Bog, Wisconsin, USA - CBH12Aug08 (SPAdes) | ecosystem: Environmental > Aquatic > Freshwater > Lake | place: Crystal Bog, Wisconsin, USA...
TGCCCGCCGACGTCATCGGCACGCAGATTTACAATCCGCAATCCGGCGGCTTCACCACGCGCAAAGGCCCGGTGTTCGCCAACCTCGTTCTCGCCGACGAAATCAACCGCGCGCCAGCCAAGGTGCAGAGCGCGTTGCTTGAAGCCATGCAGGAAAAGCAGGTCACCATCGGCGACCAGACCTACAAGCTCGACGAGCCGTTCCTCGTGCTCGCCACGCAAAATCCCATCGAGCAGGAAGGCACGTATCCGCTGCCCGAAGCGCAGATTGACCGCTTCATGCTCAAGCTCAAGATCGGCTATCCGTCGCGTGCGGACGAGCGGCAGATTTTGGAGACGATGGCGAAAACTTCCGGCCAGCCGACGTGCAATGCGGTCGTCACGCCGGCGCAAATCCTCAAGGCGCGTGAAATCATCAACGACATTTACGTGGACGACAAGGTGAAGGATTACATCGTGGACCTCGTCTGCGCCACGCGCGACCCAGACCATTACAAGATCGCGGTGAAAGATTTCATCCAGCTCGGCGCGTCGCCGCGCGCGACCATCGCGCTCACGCTCGCGGCCAAGGCTTACGCGTTCCTGAAAGGCCGCGGCTACGTCACGCCGCAGGACGTGAAGAGCATCGGCATGGACGTGCTGCGCCACCGCGTGGCCATCACCTACGAAGCGGAGGCCGAGGAAAAGACCAGCGAAACGGTCATCCAGAAAATCTTTGATGAACTGCCCGTGCCGTGAAAACAAGCGCCGTAGGCGCGACATCTTTGTAGAACTAAGAATAAATTGAATTGAGCTCCGTAGGAGCGACATATCACGAGCAATCAAATGGCAAACACCTACACGCAAATTTACATCCATGTTGTGTTTGCCGTCGAAGGCCGCCAGAACCTCATTAACCCCGAACACAGCGACGAATTGCAGAAATACATCACCGGCATCGTCACCGCACAGAAACACAAATTGATTGCGATAAACAACATGCCCGACCATCTGCACATGCTCATCGGATTGCGACCGGATGCGGCGCTGTCCGAGCTGGTTCGTGATGTGAAAGCCAGTTCGTCCAAATTCATCAACGAAAAGCATTGGGTGGCCGGCCGGTTCTCATGGCAGGAAGGTTTCGGCGCTTTCTCGCACGCCCGTTCGCAACTCGACACGGTGATTCATTACATCCAGAACCAGCAAAAGCATCACGCCAAGCAATCGTTTCGGGATGAATATGAGGAGTTGTTGGAAAAGTTCGGCGTGGAATACGACCAGAAATACATTTTCAAAACCGATGAACCTTGACGGCCAGAATATGCCGCCCCTACGGGGCTTGAATTTGTCGGGGACTGCTTTCTACAAAGATGTCGCGCCTACGGCGCTTGATTTTGTTGCCGCATGATTCCCCGCGAGATTCTCAAAAAAATCCGGCAGATCGAGCTGCGCACGAACCGCATCGTGACCGAAACGCTCGCGGGCCAATACCATTCCGTCTTCAAGGGCCAGGGCATGAACTTCGACGAGGTGCGCGAATACCAGCCCGGCGACGACGTGCGCGCGATTGACTGGAACGTCACCGCGCGGATGAATCATCCGTTCATCAAGAAGTTCGTCGAGGAACGCGAACTCACGCTCATGCTCGTCGTGGACGTGAGCGGATCGGGCCTGTTCGGCTCGCGCGACCAATCCAAGCGCGAACTTGCCGCCGAGATCGCGTCCGTGCTCGCCTTCTCCGCCATCCGCAACAACGACAAGGTCGGCCTCATCCTCTTCAGCGACGAGGTGGAAAAATTCATCCCGCCGCGCAAAGGCCGCAGCCACGTTCTGCGCGTCATCCGCGAAGTGCTGTTCTTCGAGCCAAAGCGGCGCGGGACGGATTTGAAGGTGGCGCTGGATTTTCTCATGCGCGTGCAGTCGCACAAAGCGGTGACGGTGGTGGTTTCAGATTTTCTCACGGCGGACGGCGGCGGCGCGTTGCCGAAGGGATTGCAAACGTCACTGCGCATGGCGAATCGCAAGCACGACGTCGTGGCGGTGCAGATTACGGATAAACACGAACTGGAATTGCCTGCGCTCGGGCGTTTGATTTTGGAAGACGCCGAGACCGGCGAAGTTTTGGAAGTGAACACTGGAAACGCCAGCAGCCGCGCCGCCTTTGCGCTGCGCCAGGAAAAGCACATCGGCGAACTGGCGAAGCAGTTCCGTTCGTCGGGCATTGATTCGATTCAGTTGCGGACGGACGTGCCTTACGGCGCGGCGCTGGGAAAATTTTTCGAGACGCGCGAGAAACGGAGGGCGCGCGGATGATCACGAACGCGACAGCGCCAATCGCGGCAGCCGACGACATCCGCGACATCAAACCGCCGATTGAAATTTCGGACGGTCTGGCGTGGCTGTGGTGGGGGCTTGCAGCACTGGCCACCATTGTTGTCCTATTCCTGATTTGGCGTTGGTGGCAGAAGCGGCGTGCGCAAATCGTTTTCGTGCCGCCGGTGCCCGCGCACGTGCGCGCGAAGCAAAAATTGGACGAGGCGCTGGCACTCATCGCGCAGCCGAAGCCGTTCGTCATCGCGGTGTCGGACACGGCGCGAGCGTATCTGGAAGAGCGTTTCAATTTCCGCGCGCCGGAGCGGACCACGGAAGAATTTCTGCGCGAGTTGAGCGGGACGGATTTGCTGGCGAAACCGCAAAAGGAAAGCTTGGGAGAATTTTTGCAGAGCTGCGACTTGGTGAAGTTCGCCAAATACGAGCCGGGTGAAAAGGAATTGCGTGAATTGCACGGCGCAGCTTTGAATCTGGTTGAGGAGACCAAGCCGGCGGAAGTCCAAAATCCTGAAACGAAATGACGTTTGCGCATCCATGGCTGTTGTTGCTGCTCCTGTTGCTGCCGCTGGCGGCGTGGTTGAAGGGGCGGCGCGGTTCGTCGCCGGCGTTTGTCTATTCGTCGGTGAAACTGGTGGCGGGACTTGCGGGTGCGCGGCGTTCACGCGCGGGAAATTTTCTGGCAGCACTACGCTGGCTGGCGCTGGCATTTTTGATTGTGGCGCTCGCGCAACCGCGTTTCGCCAAAAGCACGACGGAAGTGAAAGCCAGCGGCGTGGACATCGTGGTGGCGTTCGATATGTCAGGCAGCATGATTTCAGAAGATTTTGTCGTGAAAGGCGAACGTGTGAACCGGTTCAACATGGCGCGTTCGGTTCTGAAAAAATTCATCGACCAGCGCCCGAACGATCGCATCGGCTTGGTTTTGTTCGCATCGCAAGCGTTCATCGGCACGCCGCTGACGTTGGATCATGATTTCTTGCAGGAGAATCTCGACCGCTTGGAAATTGGCGCGATTGAGCAGAATTCCACAGCGATTGGCGATGGGCTTGGCACGGCCATCAACCGGCTGCGCGACTTGAAGGCGAAAAGCAAAATCGTGATTCTCATGACGGACGGACAAAATAATTCCGGCAAACTGGATCCGTTGCTCGCGGCGGAAGCGGCGGCGGCGATGAAGGTGAAAGTTTATACGGTCGGCATCGGCGAACAAGGCACCGCGCCGATGCCGGTGTTCATGAACGGCCAGAAAGTCGGCTACCAAAATGTGCCGGTGGATGTGGACGAAACCACGTTGCAAAAAATCGCGGCCAAGACCGGCGGAAAATACTATCGCGCGGACAACGCGGAAAAGTTCCAGCAGATCTACGCGGAAATCGACAAGCTGGAAAAGACCGACGCGACGATTAAAAAATACACGCAGTTCAACGAATTGTTTCCGTGGTTCGTCGCCGGCGGACTCGCGTTGCTGCTGCTGGAACTGGGATTGGGCCAAACGATTTTGCGGAGGTTGCCATGAGATTTGAGCATCCGAATTTACTGTGGCTGTTGCTGGTATTGCCGCCGGCGCTGGCGCTCTTTTTTTGGTGGAGCGAACGCACGCGGCAAAAATTACTGACGCAATTTGTCGAGGCGCGGTTGCTGGCGACCTTGACGGCGGGAATTTCGCCGGCGCGGCGGAAATTCCGTTTTTCACTTATCGTCGCGGCGGTGGCGTTGTTGCTCATCGCATTGGTGCGACCGCAATACGGTTACGACAAAGAAGAAGTGCGACAAAACGGACTCGATATCGTCGTGGCGGTGGACACTTCCAAATCCATGCTCGCGACGGATATTCCGCCGAGCCGGCTCGGTCGCGCCAAACTCGCGGCGCTGGAATTGATGCAGACCGCAAAAGCCGATCGGCTGGGACTCGTGGCGTTTGCGGGCGAGGCATTTCTCGCGTGTCCCATGACGATTGATGACACGGCGTTTCAGCAAAGCGTGCAAGCGCTCGATGTGAATTCCATTCCGCAAGGCGGCACGGCATTGGCCGAGGCCATCAACACGGCGCTCGCAGCCTTCAAGGAAAACGGCAATCACAAGGCGCTCGTGCTCTTCACCGATGGCGAAGATAACGACGAAGGCGCGCTTGCTGCCGCGCAAAATGCAGCGAAGGAGGGGTTGAAAATTTTTACCATCGGCATCGGTTCGGCGGACGGCACGCTGGTGCAAATTCCCGATGGCAACGGCGGCTCGGATTACATTCGCGATGAAAAAGGCCAGGTCGTGAAAACCAAACTGAACGAAAGTCTGCTCCAGCAAATCGCCAGCGCGACCGGCGGATTTTATCTGCCGTTGCGCGGCGCGGATACCATCAACACGCTTTACGAACGCGGCCTCGCGCCGTTGCCAAAATCTGAAGGTGCCGAAAAACTGGTGCGGCGCTATCACGAACAATTTCAATGGCCGCTCGCACTGGCGTTGTCGCTGTTGTTCGTAGAATTCATTTTGCCCGAACGGTCTTTGCGAACCGCCGCCAAGTCCACAGTCGTCGCCAACACCTCTATCTTATTAGCTGTATTACTGATTTCATTTTCTGCCAACGCTTCGCCAGCAAGCGCGTTGCGTGAATATAAAGCGGGAAATTACACGAACGCGCTGACGGAATTTTCCAAGCTGGCCGAAGTGCAGACGAACGATTTGCGCTTGGTTTTCAACGCGGGCGACGCGGCGTATCGCGCGACAAATTTTGACCTCGCTCAAAAATTGTTCCAGCAAGTGACGCTCTCGCCGGATTTGAAATTGCAGCAGCAGGCGTTTTACAACCTCGGCAATGTGCAATTCCAAGTGGCCAAACAGGCGCAGGATCTGGACGGCCTGGAACAAGGTTTTGACGCGGCGGCAAAAATTTATTCGCGCGCAGTGTTGCTCAACACGAACGATGCGGACGCGATTTTTAATTATCGTTTTGCGCAAGGCGCAGCGGAGCAGGTGCGCGCGCTCAAGGCGGCGTTGCGGTCGGCCAAGGCCAGCGCGGATCAAGCGGTGCAGCGCGCGGAATTCCACACTGCGTTTGAGATCATGCAAGGTCTGACGCAAAAATATAAAATCGCCGGCAAACAATTTGAAGAGTTCACCAAAAAATTGAAGGACATTGATGACATCGCGACTCCTCATCAGCCTTAGCCTATTGCTGCTTTGTGTCGCGCCAAAAGCTGGCGCGCAGCTCGCACCCGCTGAAGATTTTTTCAACAGCGGCGCGCAGGCTTACATTTCCAACAACATTCCCGCCGCGCTGGAACGGGTGGAAATGGGTTTGAATACTTATCCTGATAACGTGAAATTGAAGAAACTGGAAGAATTGCTGAAACAAAAACAGCAACAACAGCAGCAGCAAAATCAGCAACAGCAACAACAGAATCAATCGCAGCAGCAAAAGTCGGACGACCAGAAAAATCAGCAGCAGAACCAGCAGCAGAAAAATTCTGATGACCAGAAGAAACAGGACGAGCAAAAGAAAGATTCGTCTGATCAGAAAAAAGATGAGCAGCAAAAACAGCCGGAACAGCCGAAACCGGCGGACGATAAAAAGAACGGTGACAAACCGGAAAATCAAAAGGGCGAAGGCCAGCCGGTCAAGCCAGGCGAAATGACGCCGGAAGAAGCGAAGCGTTTGCTAGATGCGCAAAAGGGTAACGAGCAGATTTTCCAACTGAAGCCGGATGGCAAACCGCGTGACCCGAATCGTCCGGTCAAAGATTGGTGACTCAAATATCCCAGTCGCCGGTTTGGAGATACTGTTTCAATTTTTCTTTGAGCGTTTCGCGTCCGCGATGGATGATGGATTTCGTTGCAGACAGCGAGCAGCCAAGTATCTCGGCAATTTCTTCGTAGCTCACTTCATCCTGTCGGCATAACAGAATTGCGGTGCGCTGGTTTTCGGGAAGCTCGGCCAAAGCCTCTTCAATTTTTTTGGCGAGTTCGCTGTGTAAAACATTTTGCGTGGGCAAAAATATTTTTTTGTCCTCGTATTGGCGCGACGGCTGGTCGTCGTGTTCGGGATGCGTTTCTTCGAGCGATTCCGCCGGATGGCGCGAACGGCGGCGGATTTCGTTGAGGCACAAATTGCGCGCGATGGTGAAGAGCCAGGTGGAAAATTTGGCGGTGCGTTCGTAGCGGGCGCGGGATTTCCAGACCTGGAGAAAGGTGTTTTGCGCGACGTCTTCGGTTTCGGTTTCATCGCGTAACGTGCGAAAAACGAAGTTGAAGAGCGGCTGTTTGTATTTCTCGACCAGTTCGGCAAACGCGGCGCGGTCACCGCGTTTCACACGCAGCATCAGCACGGCATCGGGATCGGCTTGGTCGGACATCGTCGCGGCAGTTTATCCAACCCCGCGCGGGCGACAAGGTTTCGCTGGCGGCGGCGGTTTCAAAACATTAACTTTTGCGCCCGTGCAGGACCTGTCCAAAAAAATCGCGGCCGCCGCCGAGGCGCGCCTTTCGTTTTCGCCCAACGCCAACGCGGCGGAAAAGCTCGCGCGCTATAAAAATTTTCTCAAGGTGGAATCGCACCGGCTCAAGCTGTTGCACCGGGCGGGCGCCGATGGCAAAGAAATTTGCCGAGCTCGCGCAGAAATTCTCGATGCGTTGCTACGGCATTTGTGGTCAACGGCGAAGGAAAGTTTGCCCGCACAGTCGCAAAAGGAATTTCCGCCCGTCGCGCTGGTGGCCATCGGCGGATTTGGTCGCGCGGAATTAAATCCGCACAGCGATATTGATTTCATGTTTCTGCATGAAGGTCAGGTGGACGGAACCAAGCCGAAGCCGTTTCTCGCCAAGTTGATTGATAGCGTGCTGTATCCGCTCTGGGACATCGGCCTGAAGGTCGGTTACTCCGTGCGCAATCTGGACGATTGCGTGAAGGTCGCCAACGAAGACATGCAATCCAAGACCTCGATGATCGAATCGCGGTTGATTGCGGGTAGCGAAACGTTGTTCGCCAAATTTCAGAAAGTGGTCGTGCAGAAATGCGTGCTCGGCTACGAGGAAAAATACATTGCCGCGCGTCTCGAAGATCAAGCGACGCGCCGGACGAAATTCGGCAACTCCGCGTGTATGCAGGAACCGAATGTGAAAAACGGCTGCGGCGGCTTGCGCGATTTTCAAAATCTGTTGTGGATGGCGTTTTTCAAATACCGCACACGCACAGTGCGGGATTTGCAAACGCAGGAATTTGTCAGCGAGGCGGAGCGCAAACAGCTTGAATCGGCGTATGAATTTCTGCTGCGCGTGCGGACGGAATTGCATTACAACACGAATCGTCAGCAAGATGCGCTCGGAAAAAATTTACAGCCGGCCATCGCGACCAATCTCGGTTACTCCGACCGTTCGCCGAGCAAACGCATCGAGAAATTCATGCGCGACCTCTACGTGCACATGCGGAATGTCTATCTCATCACGCGCACGCTGGAGCAACGCATGGCGCTACTTTCGCCGCAACAGACGGGGCGTATTGCGCGGTTGCGTCGCCTGTTGCCCGGTGCCGTGCCGCGCAAAATGCCCGAGGCTGTGGATGGATTTTTGTTTGTCGGCGGCGAAATCCGTGCGGTAAACAATCGCGTATTTCGCGATTCGCCGCGCCGCCTGATGCGCGTTTTTCTCCACGCCCAGCAACGGCATCTGACGTTGCATCCCGATTTGGCGCAGCTCATCCGCAATCAGCTTTCGCTCGTGAACCGCGAGTTTCTGAATGACGAACATGTGCGCGAAACGTTCATGACGATTCTCGAGCGGCGTGGCGAAGTAGCACACATTTTGCGCGCGATGCACGAGGTGAATTTTCTCGGTAAATATATTCCTGAATTCGGCAAGCTGACCTGTCTCGTCCAACACGAATTTTATCATCAATACGCGGCAGACGAACACACACTCGTCTGTCTCGAACAGCTCGATAAAATCTGGGAAGCGCAAGAGCCGCCTTATAAAAATTACGCGCCGGTTTTTCAAAGCCTCGAACGCCCCGGCCTGCTTTATCTCGCGCTGCTGTTGCATGATGTGGGCAAAGCGGCGCCGCATGAAAAAGGTCAACACGCCGAAGTTGGTGCGTCGCTCGCGATGCGCGCTGCGAAACGATTGCAGCTTGATTCAGCCGCAGCGGACACGGTGCGTTTTTTGGTTGATAGCCATTTGCTGATGGCCACCGTTTCACAACGTCGCGATCTGGATGACCCCACCGTCATCCGCAACGTGGCGCGGGAAATTGGCACGCCGGAAAAATTAAATCTGCTCACGCTCCTCACCTTCGCCGACTCGCAAGGCACGAGCGACAAATTGTGGAGCGGATTCAAGGACTCGCTGTTGTGGCAGATTCATACGCGTGTGATGACCTTGCTGACCGGCGGCACGGAATTCCGTCGCGCCACTGAAAAAGCGCGCGAAGAAGCGCGCGACCTCGTTCGCGAACTGTTATCTGGCCACATTACGGACGAAGAATTGGATGCGCATTTCAGTCAATTACCGCAACGGTATTTTGAGATTCATACACCAGCACAAATCCAAGACGACGTGGAATTGACCCACCGCTTCATGCATCGGTTGCTGCTGGAAAATAACCGCGCACTGGCGCCGGTTACGGCTTGGATTGATGAACGCGATCGCGGTTACAGTCTGGTAAAAATTTGCACCTGGGATCGCGCCGGTTTGTTCGGAAAAATCGCCGGCTCGTTGAGCGCCGCCGGCTTGAACATTCTCGCTGCGCAAATTTTTACGCGCGCCGATGGTATCGCGCTCGACACATTTTTTGTGAATGACGCCCGCACCGGCAATCTGGCTGAACGCGCGCAGCGTGAAAAGTTTTCCGATTTGTTGGAAGAAACGTTGACGGGCGAGACGGTAGATTTTCATAAACTCATCGCGCGCCAGACGGCGTCGCGTTCTAGTTACTCGGCCTATTTCGGTGAGCGCATGGCGACGCAGATTTATTTCGATAACGACGTTTCCGACGAGCGCACGTTAGTTGAAATTGAAACGGAAGATCGGCTTGGCTTGCTTTACACGATTTCGCAGACGTTCACGGAATTGAACTTGGACATCGCGGCCGCGCGCATCGTGACCGAGCGCGGTGCGGCCATCGATAGTTTTTATGTCAGTGACATCGTGGAAGGAAAAATCACTGATCCCAAACGACTGGAAGTCGTCGCGGCGCATTTGCGCGAGGCCATCGGCAAATTAGAAACGCCGGTTTAAGTCTGGCAAAGCAGTTGCGAGGCGTGCGGCGGTCTGCTAGAACTTTCAAAGTCAGCGCAGGCGGGTGTGGTTCAATGGTAGAATGTGGCCTTCCCAAGGCTGAGACGAGGGTTCGATTCCCTTCACCCGCTCCATCAATTTCCCAATGTTTCGAGGGGTTTTCAGAAAAAACTGGAATTTTAGTGGCGGTTTAGTGACAATGTTTCACCTTTTATGGCGAAGCAAAAAACTTTTCCCATCACTATTATGGCGGGCTCCAGCGCCATCAGGATTTACTTTAATCCACTGAAGGCCGAACGATCTCAAGCCGGCAATTCCACATCAGCCGCGTCCGATGCCAAGTCCTACGACTCCTATGTCGTCACCTACTACCAAGGAGGGAAACGAATACGCACCCGCCACAATTCTTTGCAATCAGCCCGCGACAAAGCCGATTCCATCAAGACAGCCATTCTTAACGACAACACGACAGCGCTTACGCTCAAGGGTGAGGACAGCATCATTTACGCCCGGGCAAAGAACCTGATAAAACATCTTGGCGTTTCTTTGGACGAGGTGGCTAAAGAGTATGCTGCCGCACGTGAAATTCTCGGGGATATTTCGGTCATGGAAGCCGTCCGGTTTTATGATCGGTTTGGGAAGACGGTGACGGCAAAGAAATCGATTCCCACAATTGTCCAGGAACTGCTTTCAAATTTGAAGGCAGACGGGAAATCGGAATACCACCGTCGTGACATGAAGCGCCGCCTTGAAGCATTTGCCGTGGCTTTTCCGAAACAAATCATGGAAGTGAAGACGGCTGAAATTTCTGATTGGATTCGCAGCTTGAAGGGGCGGGACAAAAAGGGAAACGCGGTGGAGCTTGCGCCCAAGACACGCAATCACTATCGCAATTCCATCGTGCAATTGTTCAACATGGCACGAGACCACGGTTATCTGCCAAAAGGTATGCCTACTGAAGCAGAGGCCGTAAAATCTTTGGACGTAGTTTCACCCACCAACGAGATTTTCACCATCGAAGAAATTGAAAAGGTTTTGCACAACGCGCCGGATCGTTTGGTCGTTCCCATGGCGATCAAGGCATTCAGTGGAGTGCGAACCGAAGAAATGTTAAATCTTCGTTGGGAGCATTTGAACCTTGATAGCAAATATATCACGCTGCCGGCTGAAGTGACCAAAACCAAACAGCGCCGACTTGTTCCCATGTCCGCCAACTTGATTGCTTGGATCACACCGCATAAAAAGGAAACAGGCCGGATCTGCGAGCGTTGGAAACGTGCTCAGGCGCTCATTCAGGCTTTTGAGCGTCACGGCAAAAGACAGGGAATTGACGTGGGCGCAAACAAATTTCGCAATTCCTATATCAGCTATCGCGTCGCCGTCACCCATGATGTTGCGAAGGTGGCTTTGGAGAGCGGCAACTCACCTCGAATCATTCAGCGGGAATATCTTGAATTGGCCACTGAAGAGGATGGCAAACGCTGGTTTTCTGTGATGCCGCAACCCCCTAAAGCGAAGACCAAAGCCAATAACCAGAAGCGCAAATAAATAACTACGATTAACCAGTAGTCTCATCTAAACACTCATCTCCGTTCAGCATCTTCAAAAATTCCAACAGTGCGGGCGATGGGTTCTGAGATGGGTAGGCAAAGGTGTGTTGGATCATGGGCTCTGGCGCGGGCAATTTTCGGAAAACCACGCCTCGAGGAATCAGCCGCTCCAAAGATTTCGGCACCATCGTCACACCACACCCAGCCGCCACCATCGTCAAAATGGCCGGTGCTCGTTCCGATTCCTGAATGATCCGCGCTGACAAATGGTGCGTTCGGTCTAGCTTGGAAAACTGTTGCCGGAAAGCGGGAGCAGCTTGACGAGAGACCATGACCCAATGCATACCTCTCAAATTTTTCCAAGCCAAAGTCCGGAATTTGGCCAGTTCATGGTTTTCAGGTAAAGCCAACATCAGCGGTTCCGACGCCCACAACACAAATTCAAGGTCTTTGGTTTTGAGAGCTGGTTTAGCTCCGATAAAACCACCGTCTAATTCACCAGCTCTGAGCGCAGCCATTTGAGCTGAAGGGGCTAGGTCAGTGATTTGAAGTTGATGATTGGGGTGAGCTGACCTGAATCGCTGGAGCAGATGAACCAGGTTTTCGTCCAGCAAAGCCCCGATAAACGCTAGACGCAGGCGTTGGGTTTCTCCCTTTGCTGCCCGCCTCACAGATTCGTTTGCCCGGTCCATCTGGTTCAGGATAGCCCGCGCATCCTCCAAGAATATTGTGCCGGCGGGGGTAAGCGAAACACCGTGCGTATTGCGGTCAAAGAGTTTTGTCCCCAGCTTTGCTTCAAGCGACTGGATGTGTCGAGTGAGCGGTGGTTGGGAGAGGTGCAGGTGTCGCGCAGCTTGGGAGAAGCTGTGGTGTTCGGCCACCGCTACAAAACACTCCAGTTCTCGAACCGTAAATCTTTCCATGCCTTTTGTGTAATACAGTCATTCCGCAATAGCAATTCAACATAAAGCCTGATTCAGCCATGATTAGCGTGTGAAACCAATACAACCTGCATTTGCCAATAAATCTACGGTCGAAGAAATCCGTGTCCGCTTCGATCAAGAAGTCGAACGCTTCAGCAACCTTGAGACGGGACAGCAAGCCACCATCGACGCTCCGCTCGCCATGGCCTTGATCGCGGAAGCGGCAGGTAGAGTGAACCCGCACGCCAAATCACTTCTGGACATTGGGTGCGGTGCCGGCAACTACTCCCTGAAAATGTTGGAAAGGTGCCCGAACATGGATGTCACGCTCACGGATTTGAGTGGAGCGATGTTGGAGCGTGCGGTTGAGCGAGTCAGTAAAGCGACGGCTGGCAAGGTGACACCGGTTCAAGGCGATATCCGGGAACTGGGACTGGGTGTGGAGAAATTCGATGTGATATGTGCTGCCGCTGTTCTCCATCATCTTCGGGGTGCGGAAGAATGGCGGAGCGTGTTTGAAAAGATCTACGCCGCCCTAAAGCCGGGTGGTTCGTTTTGGGTCTCTGATTTGATTGAGCATTCAGATAGTCGGATTCAGGAGTTGATGTGGGAACGGTATGGAGCTTATCTGAAACAGCTCAAAAATGAATCTTACCGTGACGAGGTGTTTGCCTACATCAATCAAGAGGACACGCCCAGGCCCTTGATGTTTCAATTAGATTTGTTGCACACCGTCGGATTTGAGGGAGTCGAAGTTTTACACAAGAACAGTTGTTTCGCGGCGTTTGGGGCAATCAAGGCAGGCAAATTGGACTAATGACATACGCCTCAATCATCTTTCATTTTGGGCATGTTTGACCGTAGCATTCACCACTTTTTCCATCAAAAATATAGGATAATCAGCAAAGACAGGATGCTGATGAAGCCCCAAAGCAACATTCCCTGAACGGCGGCTTTCCAGCCTACCGAATGCAGCGTGCGGGGCGAAAGGCTTGCGCCGATGAGGCAAAGCACCAGCGTCAATCCGCCCTTGGCGACGTGAGAAATTTGCGGCGTCCAGTTTGCAATCACCGGCATATAGCTGCGCGCCAGCGAGGCGAGCAGGAAAAAGGCGATGAACCACGGAATTTCCACTTTTGGTTTTTTTGCCATCGGGTGTGAGCCACCCCCTGTCTTTGTCCCGCAAGCCTGCTTCATTCGATGGCTGCGACCGGCGGCAACCACCAGCCCCAACGTGAGAGGAACAATCCACAAAGTGCGCGACAGTTTGACGGCCGTGGCCGTTTCCAAGGCATCGTTCCCATAAGGCAGCGCGGCACCGACTACCGAAGAAACATCGTGGATGGCCACTCCCGCCCAAACCCCGAACTGATGCTGGCTCAAGTGCAACACATGGCCCAGGAATGGAAACAGGTAAAGTGCCACGGCGTTCAGCAGGAAAACGGTTCCCATGGCAACGGCGATTTCACCTTCCGTTACGGCCAGGACTGATCCGACGGCGGCGATGGCCGAGCCGCCGCAAATCGCCGTTCCCGCCGAAATTAAAATGGAGGTGTTGCGGTTTATATCAAGTCGCCGGCCAATCCAATAGCCCAGCGACAAAGTTGTTCCGATGGTCACTGCGGCAAACAGTGACCCATTCCAACCCGCCCGCAGGATAACGGGCAGATTCATTCCGAAACCCAGCATGACAACGCATATTTGCAGGAGACTTTTGGCGATTTTGTGTCCGTGATGATGGAATGGGTTGCCCAGGCACAGCGCAAAAACCATCCCGGCGACCAAAGCAACCGGCGGAGTCGCCCATGCGATTAGTCCCGCCGCGACCAATACGAAAACAATGATCTTCGCTGTGTGGCTCGGCGAATTGATCCAGCCGGTGATTTTGGTTTCGGGACGCAATGTATTCATATCTGAACCCTATTTTAGTTTTTGACTGATATAGCACAAAGACATTGTTTATATGTGATACATAGCTTATTGTTATTCAATGAATCGAAATCATCTGGCGCTGTTTCACGCCGTTGCCCAGGCTGGCGGCATCAGTCGCGGAGCCGAACGGCTGCACGTCAGCCAGCCCGCCGTTTCAAAACAAATCAAGGAATTGGAAGATACCCTGGGGGTGCGCTTGTTGGAACGACTGCCGCGCGGGAGCCGGCTCACCGATGGGGGAAAACTGCTGGCGCAATATGTTCAACGCATGGCCGTGGTTGAAGAAGAAACGGCGCGGGCGATTGAGGAATTCCGGGGCGTCAAACGCGGACGCCTCGCTGTGGGTGCCAGCACGACCATTGGCGCTTACCTGCTCCCACAGCTTTTTGGGGAGTTTCACCGGCAGCATCCCGACATTGAACTTGAACTGGAAATTGCCAACACCGAAACCATTCAAAATCAACTGATGGCAGGCTCAATTGAAGTTGGTCTGACCGAAGGTTTGATGGAAGCGGAGCATCTGGATTCCGAAGTCTTCCACGAAGACGAACTCGTCGCCATCGCGCCGCGCGGCCATCCGTTGCTGAAACAAAAACGGGTAACCGCCCGCGAGCTTTGCCGCGAGCCGTTCATCTTGCGCGAGGCGGGTTCGGGAACGCGCGCGGTGGTCGAGCGGGCATTAGGCAAGCGGGGCTTGAAGGTGAAACCGGTGCTGTCACTGGCGAGTCCCGAAGCGATCAAGCGCGCAGTCATCGCCGGGGTGGGCATAGCCATTGTTTCCCGGCTGGCGATTAGCTGCGAACTTCAAATTGGTTCGCTGGCGGTCATTCCGGTTAAAGATTTGGCGATTCACCGCCCGTTGCATTTGCAAAAATTGCGGAGCAAAACTCCAAGCCCGGCGGTGAGCCAATTTTTGAAACTGCTGCACGCGCATAACGACACAAATATCCGGTAAGATTTCCCGACTGATTCTTCGAACTTTGAACAGCTTGAAAACAGATGAATCGGTCGTGGAATAAAACACATAGATACCCCGCTTGCGGCGGGTGAAGATGCCGTTGTCAGTCAGAATCTTGAGGTGTTTGGAAACATTCGCTTGGGACAAGCCGGTGGCGGCGATCAACTGCGACACATTCTTCTCGCCATTGCCGACGGCGAAAATCAACTTGAGCCGGCTGACTTCCCCCAATGCGCGAAAACGCGTTGCCATCAACTTCATGTCGTTTCCATTTAGGTTTTGAAACGATGGATTTTTCGGCATGGCGATGTAATTGCAAAGTTCGGCTTGCCGCAGTGATAGGCAAATACAATGATGTTGTCAAATTGACATGGCCAACCAGTTCTCTCCTGAAACATCTGATGCCGAATTGGTGCGCTTGGCCAAAGCGGGCGAGTTGGATGCTTTCGAGGCGTTGACCAACCGCTACGAGCAGCGCGTTTTCGGCCTGGCCATGCGGATGCTGCGGCAGGAACACGACGCCGAGGATGTGACGCAGCAGACTTTTTTGAGCGTGCTGGAAAATCTTGATGGGTTTCGCGGTGAGGCGAGTTTTTCGACTTGGGTTTTGCGCATTGCCAGCCATGCGGCGCTTAAAATCATCCGCAAGCGAAAAGGGCTGAACACGGTTTCCTTGGAAGAGGCGACGGAACCGTCCGATGATTTGAATTCCATTCCGCACCCGGAATTCATCGCCGACTGGCGGCAATCGCCGGAACATCTGGTGGAACGGAATGAAGTTCGCCGTTTGCTGGACGAAGCGTTGACGCGGCTGGATGAAAAGCATCGCTTGGTTTTCTTGCTGCGCGACGTGGAAGGTTTATCCATTCAGGAAACCGCCGAGGCGCTGGAATTGAGCGAAGGCAACGTGAAAGTGCGGCTGCTCCGCGCCCGGCTGCAATTACGTGAGGAACTGACCCGCGTGCTGGGCGACCCGGAGCGGCAGTTGGTCCGGTCGCATCATCACCACGAATGAAAAATCATTTTCAGAAATACCCTGTAACTTTCGACCGGCTGGCGGCTCGGTCTTCAAAGAGACAAAAACCATGAAGTGCGAAGAACTACTGGCGATGTTGAATGAGTATGTGGATGGCACGGTTGATCCGGCTGTCTGCGTCGAGTTCGAGAAGCACATGGCGGGCTGCAATCCGTGTCAGGTGGTCGTGGACAACATCCGCCAAACCATCACGCTCTTCAAGGACGGCCAGCCGTATGCAATGCCGGTGCAATTCCGCGAGCGTATGCACGAAGTGCTACGGAAAAAATGGCTGGAGAAGCATCCGGCCAAATGACAAAACATTTTGTCTAAAATCTTTAGCGGGGAACTATGGAATGGTTGTCAGCAATATTATTTATCGGGCTGGTTTTGTGATACTGAACGGTCGCATTGGTCGGGGAAACGCTGACCCAAACATGTCCTGAATTTCCCAGAAAAATCCCCTGCTTATAGCCATAGTTTTCCAAATCACGGATGCGGTCGTTCCCGGCAAAGCTGGGTTGCGGCACCATCAGGTAGAGAATCCCGTCCAACTCCTGCCGGGCATAAAAGTTGTCGTGCGCCTTGAAGACCGCCGTGACGTGATTGCGCAAGAGCAGTTGATGAATTGGCAGTGGCCAACCGGGGCGATGGGAAGCAAAGCCGTCGGTGCCATCCGGATTCTTGCCACCCCATTCATTGAACCCGGCGATTTCCACTCCGCCTCGCGACGCTTGGTCACCGCAAAGCAGATTGTGCAGGAAGACGAATTTGAATTTTGCGTGGCTTCCAGCCAGCGTTTTGGCGAGCCAGTCATATTGCGCGCGACCAAGCGACCACGCCCAGCCATCGCCGCCACCACCGCGTTGACGTAGCGAATAGCGATAAGGATCGAGCACGACGAACAGCGCATCGCCCCACTCCCACGCATAATAGTTTTCCAGCAGACCGCCGGGCGTTTTTGGGGTGGCATTACCGTTGTAAAAACTGTCTGGAACTGGATTGGGAAAATAGCGTTTGCGCAGCAGATTTGACCAGACGGCCAAGCTGTCAGGCGAACCGTCATCGTAACGGCTGCTCTCGCCGTCATGCACGCCGAGCGCGAGAAAGAGCGGGACGGACGAACCGATTTGCCCCAAATAAAACCGTTGCGCCAGATACTGCCGCGCCGCCTCGGCGCGTGTAGCGTGCTTGTCGGTCATGAAGAGGTTGCCGAGGTCAATATGGAAGTCCGGTTGTTCAGCGCGAATGTTGGCAAGCGATTGCTCATACACTTCTGCGCTCGTGTGTTCATCTAAATGCACATCCGCCGTCATGGTGAATGTGAAGGTGCTACCCGGTAACTTAGCAGTTTGGAAAGAATATTCCGGGCTTATGGAGAATTGGGGTGCGCCCGCCGGCCGCGAATGGAATTGGTAGAAATATTTTGAATTGGCTTGCAGCGGAGCGATTAAGAATTCAACCGGCACTCCGGCTTTGAACTGGCGCACGGGCGTCTGATTGGTGCAAGCGCCGGGCTGCGTTCCGTAAGTCACAAAACCATCCATGGTTTGATACGTCAACGCGCTCAAGGTGACGGAATTCCTTTCCGGACGGGCGAGAATCAAATCATACGCATGAGCGGGCACCGCGACGTTGAAATAATTCGTCACGGCTTGACCGCGATGGCCATGCCCATTTTCGGGTTTGACATCTTGCGCCGAAACCTCGAACGCAAGGATTGTCAATGCCATCACAACTGAAAGTGATTTAGGCATGGCTCGTTTTCGCTTTGACCGAGTAACTGTGGGCGATGTCGCCGGTCTTTTGCTGGGCGGTTTCATCCTGTGGAAGATAGCAGCGCACATAATCCACCTTCACATTGTCCGGCGAGACAGTGACGCGCAAATGGCCGGAATTCGGCAGCTTTAAGCCGGACTGGTAGCGGTCTTCATTGTAGGCGAAGTAGCCTTGGTCGGCGGGCATGGGCACTTCCTGATAAACGACGCCGTCGCGCTGTTGCAGCGCGTAAAGGTGATCATGTCCCTGAAAGAAAATGGTCACGCCATGCTTGACCATGAGCTGATGGACGGGCATTTCCCAACCCGGCCGCCGCTCGGTAAATTCCCAATCACCGCGCTTGTTCTGGCCGCCCCATTCATACAAGTCACATTCATCCACGCCGCCACGACCAGAGCCCATGACGTGATGCGCGAAGACAAATTTATATTTCGCCTTGCTCGTCTCCAGCGTCCGCTTGAACCAATGATATTGGGCATCGCCGAGTGTAAGTCCCCACCAGTCACGCTGCTTGCCACCCGCGTGACCGCCCTTGCCGCCGCCCATGTCATCTTCATGAAAGCCGCTGTCCACTTGCACGGGCGAATGCCAGTAATTGTCGAGAATCACAAACAGAGCGTCGCCCCAAGTCCACGCGCAATAATCTTTGCGCAGACCGACAGACGGCAGCGCCTCGGTGTCGCCGGAATAAAATTTGTCCGGCGCGGGTGTGGGATAAAACTGGTTGCGCGCGTTTTGCGCGTGAACCGCGACCGCATGTCGCTCGTCGGTTTGATTGAAATTGAATAGCGACGCCTGCTCGTGATTGCCGTTCAGCAAAAAAACCGGCGCGGACTGCGCGACGAGTCCGAGGAAGGGACGCTGCAACTTGTAGCGTTCGGCCACGGCATCAAAGGAAACTTCGCGAATCGGCGCGACGCTAAAATCGTCGCCCATGCAAATGTAAAAATCCGGCTTGTCAGCGGCAGCGTTCAACAGCGTGCGGGCATATAAATTCGGCTCGCTCATCTGCGGGCGTTCGGGATGCGAATCGCCTTGAATGGCAAACGTGAACGTGCTGCCAGGGTTGCGCTGCGTGTGAAAGCGGCACTCCGGCCGGGCGGTGAAGTTCGTTTCGCCTGACTTGCGGAATTGCAGGCGGTAAAAGTATTGGGTGTTGGGTTGCAGGCTCGCAAAAACAGTTTCAATCGGTTTGCCCGCCGGAAAAGTGAGGAGGCCAGTTTTGATGGAATAATTGCCTGCCGAAGTTCCGTATTCAAAAAACCCTTCAATCGTTTCCTTGGCAAGCGAGTTCACGGTCACCGATTGGTCGCTGACACGTCCCAACACCAACGACAACCAACTGAAGGCAGATAGCTCTGTCGGTAGCACATAATCGTTCGCGCCGCGTCGTCGGCCTCCACCCTGACCATGACGCTTCGGTTTTTCAGGAGTGGCGTTCTGCGCAATCGCCGGAGTGAAGAACCAAGCCAGCGTTGACGACAACAGGAATAGAAATTTTCTGCGACTGGTTTCAATTTTCATAAGTCACGGCCTTCAATTTCGTCCAATCATGGCCGTCCGATCATAAACCACACGCAATTCAGCGCTGTCGAGAATGCTGTCCTTCATGGCGGCCAGCAGCATACTGCGGTTCACCTCGGAAGGCGGCACGGAAATTTGCACGGACGCAGACAGCGCATACACCGTCAAAATATAAGTCTTCGGGCCGGGGCCTTTGGAGTGTGGCGGAGCGTAGCCGGTTTTATGATTGACGCTGTTGTTGCCCAACGTGCCGATGCCGGTAACGTTTTTGGGCAGGCTGTGGATATTCGCCGGGATGTTGTAAAGCGTCCAATACCATTTGGTCAGTCCCTGCGGATCAATATGGTGCATGATGACCGCATAGCTTTTGGTTTCCGGCGGTGCGCCGGTCCATTGGAGCGGGAGTGTTGAACTGTTGCCATCACCCGTGAATTCCACCGGTAACGCTCCGCCGTTAGTCACGGCGGAACTACTCAGGACGAACAAGCCGCTGCATTTAGGAGTGAAATGTGATGCCATGTCCGCGCCGGCACCAGGGTATTGCCGACAGCTGATGATGCAGAGCGCAACCCCCATACTCATCAATGCTGGCAGCACCAAATTGAACGGCGGCTTTGGCATTTGGTGTTCTATGCGCCCGGCACGAACAGGAAATCCGTGTTCGGAATGGCCGGCGACGAAATTGGATCGGCGTAAATAAACGGGCTTTTGGCGGAGAATCCTTCAATGCCGCGAAGCTTTTTCAACACGGCGCGCTGCTCGGATGTAAGGGTTTTGTTCACCTCGGCAAAATGAGTCGCATAGTGATAGGACAACTCGCCGTCGAGTTCACCGTAATGCCGACAGAGTTTCAGAACTTTTTCTTTGCTGGCTGAACCGCCGGACATGAATAGCCGCAGTTCCGTTGCGACTGCGCGGCGGGTGCTGACGATGTCCTGCAAATCGCTGCGCTGCAATTCGACGAGGCTGGTGACCTGTTCACGTTGCGTCGGGTTTAGCGCGGCGAGAAACGCCTCGCCGCTGTCGCCGGTGAGTGCGGTGCTGATGGAATAATTCTTTTGATGCACTGCCGGGGCATCCTTCATGTAAAACGAGCCGAAATAAGTGCCGTGCCCTTCGGGACAGAAATAGGTGTCCGACTCCACCGATCCGGCATACCAACTGAAAAACTCGCTCGCATAAGTCATCATCGCCACATGAACCGGATGCGACACCGTGCGTTTGTCGAACGCCTCCGGCACGTCCGGCCAGGTGCGCGAGTCGCCAAACTTGAGCTTCGCGAATTCCGCCTTTTGCGCGACGGTCAACGAACTCACGATTTTCCCATAGACTTCCGCGCGCTGATACGCCAGTTCTCCGCTCAACTCAAAAATGCCGGACGCATATTTCATGACCGCTTCACGATTCAAACCATGGCTGCCGGCGGGGAAATCACCGGACAGATTGCGGCAAAACGCCTGGATGAGCGGCAGTCGTTGCAACGCCAAGCTGCTGATTTGCGGTGCCTGCAACTTGCCAAGCACCACCAACTGCTGCTTTTGTTCATCATTCAAAATGCTCAGGACATTATTGGCGATGCGCGTGAGAAAATCAGTGTTGTGGCCCATCAGCGCGCCGTCCACATCGCGCATGTTTTGGAAACCGAAAAAGTCGGAAATCTTGCCCGGCGGCAAGAAGGTATCCTCGTTGAATCCGCCCGTGAGAAACGCCAACCCGTCAAAGGCGATGGTGTTGAGCTGCGCGCGGTCCGACGTGGCCTGCGAAATCGTATATTTGCCTGGGCCGTCATGCTGGCGCGGCGGACGGTTCGGCGGCGGATTGTCTTGGGCGGTGGCCGGATGAATGGCTCCATTGAGCGCAAGCGAAGTGACGAGCAGGATGAGTTTTGTTTTCATGGTGCTGAGCTTTCTGAAAACACGATAACGCAACCAACCTTAAGCAGAGGTGAAGAAATCAGCAAGTGCTTCCGGATGGAGCAAAAATTTACGTCGTTGTAACTTTTTCCAAGTTGGCGGCTCAATGCCAGCATGAACAGGTTGATGAACAGCTTGGTATGGATTCTGGCCGGCGCTCTGATACTTGTCAGTGTCTGGCTCTCACAAGCGGTCAGTCAATGGTGGCTGCTGCTGACGTTTCTGGTGAGCGCGTATTTGGTTGTCTCCGGCGTCACCGGCCATGACCCGGTAAAAAATTATTTAAGGAAGCAGCTTGGTAAAATTGAGAATGATGACAAGGATGAAGATTAACGATATGAACTGGACAACTATTCTGATCATTGCGGGCGTGGTTGCTGCCTTTCTGCTGGTCGCCAAAGGAGGGCAGATTTCAGCGAAAGCAGCGGCGAGTTATTTGAAAGCCGGCGCACTGGTGATTGACGTGCGCAGTCCGGGCGAGTTCAAGTCCGGCCATCTCACCAACACCATCAACATCCCACTGGACGAAATCACCGCCGCCGTGCCGCAGCGCTGGCCGGACAAAAGCCAAGTCCTGTTGTTGCACTGCCAGAGCGGCATGCGGAGCAGCGTGGCGCAGAAAAAATTGACCAGCCTCGGCTACACGAACGCCTTCAACCTTGGCTCGTATGGCCGCGCGGAAAGTATTTTGAAACAAGCGCGATAACGCACCTAGAGCTTAGCTTCTACTTATGAAATTCAGTAAAATCAATACCTTGCTCCGCCAGCCAAAAACCGGTTGGCAGTTGACAACTTTTGTAGAACTTTAACCGATTGTTATGGATGTTTTAACCCTCTCACGAATTCAGTTCGGCGCGACCGTTGCTTTTCATTACATCTATCCGCCTTTGAGCATCGGGCTGGGCATCATGCTCGTGCTGATGGAAGGCGCATGGCTCAAGACCGGCAACACCATTTATCACCAGTTGGCGCGATTCTGGACGAAAGTGTTCGCGCTCACCTTTGCCATTGGCGTCGCCACCGGCATTGTGATGGAGTTTGAATTTGGCACGAACTGGGCGACCTATTCGCGGTTTGTTGGCGACGTATTTGGCAGTGCGCTGGCGGCAGAAGGTATTTTTGCGTTCTTCCTCGAATCCGGTTTTCTCGCGGTGCTGCTGTTCGGCTGGGACAAGGTCGGACGCAAAATGCACTTCTTCTCGACTTGCATGGTGGCACTCGGCGCGCATTTCAGCGCGGTGTGGATTGTCGTGGCAAACTCCTGGATGCAGACGCCCGCCGGCTATCACATCGTCGGCGAAGGGATGCACGCCCGCGCCGAAGTGACGGATTTTTGGCAGGTGGTTTTCAATCCCTCAATGGTCGAGCGCCTGTTTCACACAATCTGCGGCGCGTGGTCGGCGGGTGCGTTTCTCGTCGTCAGCGTCAGCGCGTGGTATTTGCTGAAAGGCAAGCACACCGAATTCGCGCGAAAATCGCTCAAGCTCGGCCTGATCGTGGCGCTCGTCGCGTCGTTCCTACAGGCCGCCAGTGGTCATATCAGCGCGCAAGGCGTGGCCAAAAACCAGCCGGCTAAACTCGCCGCATTTGAAGGACTTTACAACACCACTTCCAACGCGCCGCTGGTGCTGGTCGGGTTTGTAGATGAAAAAAATGAAAAGGTCGTCGGCATTTCCGCGCCGGGATTATTGAGTTTTC
>Ga0208872_1000710_pt1 | contig 22703 bp, 20 predicted proteins | sample CryBogCBH12Aug08_FD_185508 | JGI IMG/M metagenome (GOLD analysis project Ga0208872, IMG submission 185508) | Freshwater microbial communities from Crystal Bog, Wisconsin, USA - CBH12Aug08 (SPAdes) | ecosystem: Environmental > Aquatic > Freshwater > Lake | place: Crystal Bog, Wisconsin, USA...
GTCCGCAGCGGCGCGGCCTTCGGCGCCATGGCAGGCGGCGCAGGCGCGGGCCCGTTCTGCCATCGGATCTGATGACTGAACGTTGCTGGAATCCGATTCCCTGGGCGCGGTCGCAGCTGCATATACGCCCGAACTGCACAGTAATAGCCATGCAATAAAGACGCTTAATATGGAACGTAACATGAATACAGCTTAACGCATTCGGGGGACGGATTTTTGACCTGATCGGTCGAAATTATCCGGTAATCTGACTGCGCAAAGCTGATAACAACCGGGTGATTAGTGGATGAAAATCCGGTGCCAGTTTGGTGGCGGTTTGGTGCGCCATCGATCTTTGTGTGTATTCATTTATCATTTCCGGCGACAATCGCGCCTTATTTAAAAAAATACTTCACGGTTTACTCTTTCTCATGTCCAGCACGACAACCTTTAAAGTGCGTCCGGCCACGTTGCGTGACGCTAAGCAAATTGCCGAACTCCAGAACGAATCGATGCGCGATGTATTTAAATCGCACCTGCACGACTTGCCCGTGGCAGCCGTCGCTATAGATAAGCGTCAGGCCTATTGGCGGGAAGCGATTGAATACAGCGAGCCTCAGGTACAGGTGGCTATTGAGGACGACCGGATCGTCGGATTTGTGGGCTTTGACCGCTCGCGCGACAAGGGCACGCCGCCAACAATGGGCGAAGTTTGGGCTATTTATGTGGCGTCTGCCCATCGGGGGCGGGGTGTCGGGTTGGCGCTCTGGGACGCTGCACGCGAAGGATTGCAGGAAGAGGGATGCAGTCATGTCAGCATCTGGTTGCCTTTGGCGGCCGAGCAGGCGATGCGGTTTCATGAACTTGCTGGCTTCAAACGCGAAATGAACAGTGCCCGAACGGTTAGCTTCGGAGCCGTGAAAATTGAGGAAATCAGGCTTAAGCGCCCAGTCTGAGCGGCTTGACGTTCTGTTATGGATTCTGCATGGGTGCAGGCGCTACTTCGGCAAGGCGAGCAGTTGCCCGCGTGGCCGCGCTTGCCCCTGCTGCTCAACGGCGTAGAAATAGGGTCCGTGCAAGGTGATTTTTTCAGTCGATTCGTGGCCCAGCAGGCTCAGTTTGCCCCTGGTTTCTTGGAATTGCGCCATAACGGCGACAACGCCTGCTGGAGCATTACGGGCGAAGCCAATTCGGCGCTGAATCAGATTGCCAACGCGTTGCGACTATTCGACGGCAGCGGAGTGGCGCACCTGTGGCGTGACGAACAACTCGCGGTGCGCGCAGCCAGCGGCGAAATTCTGGCTACCGTGGAGCGTGGCGCGGTGCGCGCGCTGGGCATTGCGACGAATGCCGTTCACCTGATAGGTTATTGCACGGATAACGCTATCTGGATTCAGCAACGTGCGCACAATAAAGCGACCGATCCGGGCAAATGGGACACGCTGATGGGCGGCATGGTGCCCGCCACAGACAGCGTAGCGCAGGCACTGGAGCGCGAAACATGGGAAGAAGCGGGCCTGAAGATTACGGACCTCCGGGGCCTGCACCGGGAAGGCGATCTGCTGATGCGAAAGCCCCAGGAGCGTTCCGGGGCAGACGCAAAGACAGCGGCAGATATAGGCTATATCGTGGAGCGTGTTGACTGGTATAGCGCGCTCGTTCCAGACGGTCTTGCGCCGCAGAATCGCGATGGCGAGGTTGCGCAATTTGCACGCGTATCCCGCAAACAACTGTGGGAAATGCTGCAGGACCAGCAGTTTACGGTCGAGGCCGCCTTGCTGCTTATTCGCTTTACATTGCGCGAAAGCGGTGCGCGTACAGCCGGCTGACCGCTAGTTTTTCGCTGCGCTGACGCAAGCGCACGCTGGTTCGACCCGACTCGTCCCGCTCTACCGTTGCTATTTGCGCGGCCTGAACGATCAATCCACGGTGAATTTGCCAGAACTGATCGGGATCAAGTTGTGCAAGTAGATCTTTAAGGGCCGTGCGAATCAGGTATTCGCGGGTGGCGGTGAGTACCCGCAAATATTTGTCGGCTGCTTCAACGTAAATCACGTCCTGAATAGCAATCATTTGTATGGCATTGCCCACGCCTGCCTGGATCATGGTGAGTTTTGGCAGCGAGGTCTGGTTGCTGCTGGTCCCGAGTTCCATCAAATTGCGAATCTGTGCCAGCGCATCGTCAAACGCCTTGCTCTGTGCCGGGGATTGTTGACCCGGGTTGTTGCCGGGCCGCGATCGCAAAAGCAGCCGTTTTTGTATGCGTTGGATGGTGGCTTTCAGGCGTTCGGTTTGAACAGGCTTGAGCAAATAGTCCATTGCCTGCGCCTCAAATGCCGCTACTGCATAGTTGTCATACGCTGTTACGAGCACCAGTTGTGGAAACTCGGGCGAGGTCCTGTCGGTGGGCCACGACTCGGCCAGTTCTGATGCCGCTTCTAGCCCGGTCTGCCCCGGCATTCGAATGTCAAAAAACAGCACGTCCGGCAACCACCGCAGGCCTTCACGCACGGCAGACAGACCATCGCCAACAGTCGCAACTACATTCAGCTCTGGCCAGAGGCGCGACAATTCTTCACGTAAGGATTGCGCCAGCAGGGGTTCGTCCTCCGCTATCAGGGCAGTGGGTCTTGGCGAAGTATGCGTCATCATGCGCTTATCGGCAAAGTAATGTGGGCCAGCGTTCCACCGCCTGCGGGTAGCTCGAAAGATAGCCCGGCGTGGTTTCCGTATAGTGTCTGAAGGCGCTCACGAATATGCTGGAGCCCGTAGCCTTGTTCATTGTCAGCAGGATTGAATCCGACACCGTTATCGTGAACGTTTATATGTAGTTGAGAGCCATCTTTGCAGGCTGATACTCGGACGTGACCGCCAGCAACGGTGGGTTCAAGTCCGTGGCGGATACTATTTTCCACCAGCGGTTGTAATAGCAGGGCAGGCACTGGAATAGTTGCCAGTTCTTCCGGTAAATTCAGCTCAAACTGAAGGCGTGGGCCCATGCGTAACGCAATCAGTTCCAGATAGTCATTCAACCGCGCATATTCGGTTGCAAGCGGGTGCGTGCTGGCCTGTGATGCGCGCAATGTTGCCCGCAGATAATCTGTCATGTGGTCGAGCATGGTCTGCGCCCGCACTGCATCGATCCCCATCAGCACCCGCAGGTTAGACAGCGTATTGAATAGCATATGCGGCTCCAACTGGGACTCCAACAACCGCAGCCGCGCTTCGGTGGCTTGGTGGCTTGCCACATCAGCCCGACGGATTTCTTGTGCCAAGCGCTCACGACTCATGAAATAGTAGGTCGTAGCCGCTCCTACCGCCAGACTGAGCAGCAAATAGCCCAATGTGTTCTGCGCGCCCGTTGGCGCTACATTGAAATCGGGGCCGAACAGGATGCGCATGCTCAAAGCCTGGCCGGATAAATAACCCCCGACCACGGCTATTGGCACCGCTATCAGCATTCTTTTCCATTGCGTTAGCGGTTGGGGAATGAAGATCAACATTTGCAGTTGCAGGCAGCCCCAGATGCACAGGCCTATCAGTTGGGAGAACAGCAGGTTGATCAGAAGACTGTGTTCGCTAAACGCACTGACGCCGATCGCAATGAGCGTATTGAAAACGAGCAGCGTCATAAACTGACGCAGCGCACTACGCGCCGTAAAAACAGCGCGCGGCTGGCCTTGATGATTTGTAGTGGCAGACATGGTGACGATGATAAGAGTTGCTGACGAGGCAAACTCTAGGCGTTACGGCCGGCGTACACAGCAGGCTTGCGACAAACTGCAGACTACCGGCGCCAGCATCGGCACCAGAGGCGTGAAATGCGCCGAAAACTATTACAGACGCGAAGATTCTTCGCCTGCGTCGGCCTCTTCGGGGACAAACACCATGCGGGTCTTGGCGTTGAAGTCCATCAGACCGGCGTAACGGCCCCAGGCGATCATGGTCTGGAAGGTTTTTTCAGGGTTGTCGTAGGGCAGGGCGCTGGCGATGTCCTTGATGATCTTGGCTTCTTCCACTTCTTCATATTCCTTCAGCAGGGCAATGATGATGTGGAACAGGCGCAGCTTGTAGACCTGTTCGGCAAAAATAGCACGGCGCCCGAGTCGGTCGGCGTTGACAAACTTGCGTCCGAGTTCGGTAAACCGCACTTCCTGCTTGGGAGTTTCCAGCAGGTCGAGAATTTCTGCCGCTTTGACAATCGAAATAGTCTCGCCAAACTCTTTGCCAATTTCGTCCGAGATGTCGTAGATGTTGCTCAGTTCGGGTGTGTCGTTCATCATCGTCAGCAGACCCAGAATCTGTCCCACCGGCACCAGCGGGATCGATTCCATGCGCGCACGACCACGCGACACGGGTTGGCCGGCAATGGGTGTTTCGGGCGGCAGATCAGGCAGATTCAGCGTTGTGATGGTTTCGTGGATGATGCTCACTAGCCGCTGAAATTCTGGATCGCGTGAATCGCGCGGATAGGGCAGCGTATTTTCCAGAACCAGTCCAATGCGGCCCGGACGCGGAAATAGAACCACAATGCGGTTGGCCATTTCCACCGCTTCTTCGATGTTGTGGGTGACCATGAAGATAGAGCTCAATCCGTTGTTCGGACTGCGCCAGAGACTGATCAGTTCCTGGCGCAAGTTTTCTGCGGTGAGCACATCGAGCGCACTGAAAGCTTCGTCCAGACACAACATCTTGGGCTGCGAAACCAGTGCGCGCGCCATGCCAACGCGTTGGCGCATACCGCCAGAGAGTTCGCGCGGATAGGCGGCGTGGTAGTTGCCCAGACCAATAATGTCGATTGCGCGCTCAACTGCGGCATCTTTTTCCGCACGCGGCATGTCACGCGACATCAACCCGACAGCCACGTTTTGCTCTACCGTTAGCCAAGGGTACAGTGCAAAGGTCTGAAACACCACGGAGGCGTCCGGATTGACTCCGTCCAGGGGTTTGCCATCGTTGAGGACCCGTCCAGAAGTGGGCTCAACCAGACCGGTCAGGCAACGCAGGATGGTTGATTTGCCAGAGCCCGATTGCCCTAGCAGCGCCAGCAATTCACCCGGACGCACGGCCAGATCTATGTTTTCCAGAACCTTCAACTCATGGCCACCGCCAGTTACAAATGTCTTGCTGACAGCGCTGAGTTCGGCAACGGGAGGCGGGGAAAGTTTGTCAATAGTGTTCATGGTCAATCCAGGCGGAAACGGTTTTCAGCGAACGCATAGAGCTTGCGCCAGATAAATTTATTCATCAGCACAACAAACAGCGACATCACGCCAATACTGACAATGATGAGCGGGGTATCGCCGGACTTGGTTACTTCTGCAATATAGGCGCCAAGGCCGTCGGCCTTGAGCGTGGTGTCTCCCCAGGTGGCAAGTTCGGCCACGATGCTGGCGTTCCATGCGCCGCCGGCAGCGGTACAGGCGCCCGTCACCCAGAACGGGAAAATAGCCGGCAAAATCAGCGTCTTCCATTTATTCCAGCTGCGCAGACCATATACGCTGGTCGCCTCTTTGAGGTCGTTCGGAATAGCCATCGCTCCTGCAATGACGTTGAACAATATGTACCACTGGGTTCCCATGGCAATGAGCAAAATACTGCCCCAGTTCATGCTGACGTGGGCCGCAACAAAGAAACCGACCATCACCGGGAACGTCATATTCACCGGAAATGACGCACCAATTTGCGCCAGCGGTTGCATGAATCGGGCGACCTTGGGCTGGAAGCCAATCCACACCCCAATTGGCGTCCAGATCAGGGTTGCAAACACGGTCATTGCGATCACGCGCAGCAGGGTCAGCAAACCTAGCCAGAGCACGTGGCCCACCAACTCAAAACTAAGCGATCCGTGCAGCGCTTCAGCGGCGGCTACTACACCGAGAAATACTTCGTATACCAGCCACAGGCATACCAGTCCGATCAGAGCGTTCCAGATCCATTGGCGATAAATCTTTTTGACCGGTTTGATTCTGCGTGTTGACGTTTTTGCCGCAGTGGAAAACAGGTCCATCAGCGGCTTGTATACGTTCTCGTCCAGCCAGGTGAATACATAAGCACCACGCAGCAGGTTATAGACCCAGGACGTTGGTGCCGTGGACGACTCGGTTAGTTCTATCTTGAATTTGTCGGCCCATGCCAGCAAGGGGCGCCAGATCAGCTGATCGCTGGCCAGAATCATGAATATCATGACCAGAACGGCATACAGCGCGGCCATGTTGTCGCCGCGGTCGATAGCTCCTGCCATATAGGAGCCGAGGCCGGGGAGCTTGATGTCCTTATTCATTACGCTGATGGCTTCAGACTGCGTAACGAAAAACCAGCCGCCGCCAAAGGACATCATCGAGTTCCAGATCAGGCTGTGCGCAGAGGCTGGCAATTCCAATGTGCGAAAACGCTGCCAGGGGGTCAGTCCGTAAGTCGACGCGGCTTCCTGCATGTCGGTCGGAATGGTCACCATGGAGTGGTAAAAACCAAAGGCCATGTTCCAGACCTGGCCGGTAAAAATAGCGAAGATTGCAGCGCACTCAACACCCATCAGGCTACCGGGAAACAGCGCCATGAAACCGGTTACGGTTGCAGACAGGAAACCCAGAACCGGCACCGACTGCAAGACGTCGAGCGTGGGCAATATAAAAATGCGTGCACGTGGACTTTTGGCGGCAATATAAGCGACCAGCACGGCAAAAAAGAGCGAACATGCAAACGCCATCCACATGCGCAAGAGCGTTCGGCCTGCGTAGTAGGGAATAGATGCCGGGGAGGCATCTATTTCTGGCATTGCAGAAGGGTCGAACGCAACCACCATGCCTTTTCCGAAATGCAAAACGCTCCAGAGCAATGCAAAAAGTGACAGCATCACAAGGCCATCGATCCAGCTGAAGCCGGGTCGGTCTTCCTTGACCGCGAGTTGGGGGGCAGTACTTTTCATGGAGCAATAGGCTATCAGACAATTATGACAATTTGTAACGTGCTAGGTGATTAGTACGCTGGTGTCTGCCACAAATTGACTGGCCAGTTGCGCGGCCTCCTGCCGGTTGGGGGCGCTCACCATTACACAGCCCAGCCGGTCTGCATTTTCAAACGCCGGGTGAACGGCAGCCCCACGCGTTTTTAGCAGCTCAACGCCGCAAATACGTTCATCCTGCCAGTCCGGCAGCCGTATTTCCTGCAATATTCCTGGCCGGTTGGCGGTAATCCATCGGGTGGTTGCCACCATTGGTCTGACAGCCTGCACCGTTGGCACTCTGCCAAGGTGGAGATCGATCAAAGCTTCGTGAATCGAATAGCCCAGTGCAATATTCATCAGGCGCGGTATCTTGGCTCCAACCAACCGGGCGTTTATTTCCACAATTTGCGGACCGTCATTGGTCAGGATCAGTTCAATGTGGGTCGCGCCCCAGTCGAATCCGACGGCGTCGAGCGCACGGAATACGTAGTCTCTGACTGTCTCATAGCCTTGGGCTCCCGGCACGAATGAGCCGCCCAGAATAGCAAACGACGGCGGCGCAAACATCAGCTTTTCATTGACGCCGATCAGCGTATGTTGGCCGTTGAAGGAAAAAACGTCGCAACCAATCAGTTGTCCCTCCATATAGCGTTCCACCAGCAACTGATCGTTGGCACGCACACCCAGCCCGTAGTTGGCGTTGCTGGGCAGCATGCATTCAATAGGACTGATCCAGGGCTCCAGATCTTCTGGTTTGCGCAGCACGACAATATTCTGGGAGCCATATCCGTCGGCCGGTTTTATTAGCACCGGCAACCCCAGATCGGAAACGGCAGCTTTCAGTTCGGCGGTGCTGCCAGCCTTTCGGAACGCAGGTTGCACAATGCCGCAATCGTGCAGGCGTTGTCTGACGGCTGCTTTATCACGCAAAAGAACGGCACTTTCTGGATTGAGGTATGCAAGGCCGAGTTTGCGGGCCAGTTGCGCGGCCACGATGAGGCGAATATCGAGCAGGCACAAGAGGGCATTAAAGGGCGTTTGCTGATGCAACTCCTGAATACGGGGCAAGATATTGGGCAGCGTGAAATCGGCTATTTCAATGCAGTGCATTGCATTTTTCAGCTGATCGTTGACTAAGGGTTGTGAACGATAAAGTGCCAGGTCCGACGTTAAAAAGCTATATTCGTGGCCTGCCGCAACTGCTGCGCTGAGCAGATCGTAATCGTTGCCACCGGGCAGGTCGATAACCAGCAAGTGCGCCATATATTTCTTTCAGTGATGATTCAAATTCAAATAGTTTCGGCCAGCCTGAAGCCCATCGCATAGGCAACCGAGCGTGGGTTGTGGCCGTGGCGCCGCTGGTTGCGCGCAAGATCCCTGAAGCGGGCAAAACTTCCGCCGCGCGCCACCCGGTAGTCACCATGGATCTGAACCAGATGGTCTTCTACAAATAGCCCGCCAGGATATGCGGCGTAGTTGTCGGCAACATACTCCTCTACATTGCCGGCCATGTCTGCAAGGCCAAATGGCGAATCACCGTCGCCGAATACGCCTACGGCGGAGCTGCACAGGAGGCCAGTTTCGGCCGTATTGCAGCGTGACGGATCATATTGCGCACCCCACGGAAAAGTGTATTCGTCCGGGCCACTGGCGGCCCATTCCCATTCGGCCTCGGTTGGTAGCCGATAGCCGCGGTCAGTAGCGCGGGCCAGCCATTGCGCATAGGCGTCGGCTGCCGCCGCGCTCACGGTATACACCGGGTGATTGGCCCGCTCCAACGGATACTGCCGGAACGCCCAGCTGGTGGGTATTTCGGAGTATCCGGTGGCGCGTAAAAACTCGCGGTATTCGGAATTTGTGACGGCAAACCGGGCCATCCTGAAGGGTTTCAGTCGAACCGTATGGCGCGGCGTTTCCTTGTCTATCCAGATGCGGTTGAGACCCAGTCCGGCGAATTCCTCAAGTACACCGTCTACCGCTTGCGGGGCCAGTCCGATTGCCACATCACCACCCGCAATGTCGCGCATTTCGGGCTGCATGCAGCAAATGCGTGGATCGCCTGCCAAGGCTAGCAGATTGCCACAGGCCAGTCGATCAGCCAGGCTATTCGCGGGTTGCTCCAACACCTGCAGCAAGGTCTCGACTTTGGTACAACGCCAGTCTGCGGTGGCCAGTTCTACGGCCTGCGCCAATTCAAATTGTTGGTAACGCGCGGGCAGTCCTAGTCGTTCGCGGTCGTCCATCGAGCCGCACAGTACGGCATCAAAATGTGGCAGATGCCAATGCCAGGTTGGATGGTTCACAACGCGCCCCCGGACGACAACGCATAGACATTGCCGTCATACGACGCTGCTAAAAATTGTTGGGTTGTGGTGTTCCACGAAATAGCTGAAATACCCGCCTTGCAGACGCGTTGCAAGGCGCCCCAGCGCCGCGCCTTCAGGTCGAAGCGTGCCACGGTTCCGCCGTAGCTTCCGGTGAGCACGGCTGTGCGGTTGGCGTCGACGGCTATGCACTTGACCGAGTGCGCATGCGGTGTTTCGTAGCGCGCCGCGGAGTCGCCGTGCCACAGGCGCAAGGTGCGGTCGCGTCCCACACTGGCAAACCCGTCTGCGTCGATCGCGCAGCAGGCATTTGCAATGCGTTCATGGGCCCGCTCCACGCGGCGAAGCAGTTGCCAGCTGTCAATGGCATGCCAGGCGACGTCGGTATTGGCGCAGACAGAAAACAGGGTTTCGTGGCTCACACTGAGGCCTTTGACAGCGTTTTCATATACCCGCAGCGTATGCTCCAGTTGAAGCGATGCGTCGGGCATCACCGCAAACACGAGTATTTCTCCCGTATAGGTGCCTATGATCAGGTGCGCCCTGTGCTCCATCTGCGCGAGGTGCGGTGTGCCTTGGTGCGCCAGTGCCACCGCGCAATTCAGCGGGGACGTATGCTGATACAGAATTTCCCCGCTATTGGCGTCGAATACTTGCCCCAACTGACCTCCCGTGTATAGGTGCCCGGCGCAATCTACCAAAAAATTGCACAGGCTATGCATCCGCGCATGCACTTGACCGTTGCGCAGCACCTCGCCGGAGTCGCCGACGGTGTAGATTGCATTGCCGCTGTGCAACACCGCATTGATGGCGTTGCCAGCGTCCACGCCTTGCAGGTCCCATTGTCCGGTGGCTACGTCGTATAGCGCATAGGTGCCGCCAAAGGTGCCGCAGGCTATTCGACCGTCGGCCACAAATGTGGCGGCGCGGGCCCAGATCGATGGCGGTAATTCGCAGCGTTGCAACAAGTTGAGTACGGCCCCGGTTGACTGCTCCGACGGCTCGATTTGCCAGACCGCCAGCGTGCGGTCGTAGCTGAGAGAAACCAGCAGGTTTTGCGCAGCATTGAGCGCTATTTTTTTGATGCCTGCTGCGTGTGCATCCGTCCACTCTAAGCAGTTGTCCTGCGCTATGGTGGCGATTCTGCCGTAGTCGTCGCCCGCGTAAATAACTTCGTTGTCCGCAATTTCCACGCTGTCGCTGCGCATTCCCAGATCGGTCAGCGCAAGCTGTGCGCCAGACACCGAATCCCAGGTGCGAATAGTGCCGTCTACGCTGGAACTGACCAGCGAGGCGTTGTCGTGCGACCAGGCCAGCGACAGCACGTTGCCGGTGTGCCCACGCAGCGTATGCAGGCAGCGTCCGGTGCGTTCAAAGATGCGAACGCAACGGTCCAGCGCACAGGTGGCCACAAGGTTTCCATCGGGAGAGAATGCGGCCATGTCGACGTCATCAGTATGTCCGTCCAGTACGGATACCAGCTTCATCTCCTTGAGCGACCACACGCGCGCCGTGTAGTCGCTGCTGGCGCTCACCAGCCAATTGCCGTCGGGACTGAATGCACACTGATTGACCAGATGGTCGTGATGGAACTGTTGGACGGCCTCGCGCGTAGTGCTGTCCCACAATATCAACCGGTTGTCATAGCCCGCAGTGGCGATCCACTGACCGTGTGCGGTTATTCCGGCGATGGGGCCAATGTGATGGATGGACATGGTCTGGATGTGCTTTATGCCTTGGCTGGGGTGGCTGCATCATGCGATGGGCTTGTGGCGGTCTAAGCCGGGAAAAGCACCGGAAAAACATACGAAAACAGCCCAGACAGGCCATTTGACAAAACTTTACATTGCAGTAGGGTCTTTATGAAGACTTCCTGACTCAAGTTGGTCAGAATTCCGTCGAAAGTGACAGTGCGGACTACTGTGTCCAGTCGTTTTGACTGGGGCTATCTGCGTAAGGAGATTTTATGGGAATGCGCGTTGATGGGGGTGGGGGCGCCACGGCGGCCGCTGCAACCAGTCAGAGCAGCGTAGCGATGTGGCAGCAGGCACAGATGCTCAACAGCACACCGGCTCCGGCTGCTGCCCCGGCACCGCAGGTTTCAAAACCGACGGCTACGCTGGGCAATAACGTCAATACTTACGCCTGACGGACCTCCCCGGACACCGTGAAGACGGAACGGGGAGGATTTATGTGGAAAATGCCCGTCTAAGTGTTGCTTTGTCTGGACGAATCTGGAACATAATTCGCTAATTATGAAATGGATCGACTTTCTGGCTGAGCAATTGGGGGAGCTGCGATGACGCATACGGAGTGGATGATTGAGGCCGAGCGCCTGCTCAACGCGATGGAACAGCTTGACTATAAATCAGACATGTATCTGAAGTATCGGGCGAAGCTCAAAGCACATCTGGCGGCAAAGCCTGACGTTGAAGAAGATGAAGACGAAATTGAGCCGTCGGCATGGACTATGTCCGGCCACGGCGAACTCTGATTGACCGCGGTCAGCACTGCGGTTTTTCGGCACGTTGACTTGGCCTTTGACGGGGCGGCAAGTGCACGTGCCTTAGTGTGTCAAGGGCGCTGATTTCCAATGTGGCCATCCCTTTCGCGACACATCGGGCGTTTTCCGATACGCCACGTCTACCTCCGCCAACTATATTTTTCGGGTGTCCAATCGTGGCCTTTAGGGCTGGTGGCCGGCGCAGTGGTCGGCGCTGTCCTTGTGGCGTTGGTGCAAAAGAATTTCGGGCAGTCCAGTGCAACGGCCATGCACGTGTTGTCTGTCAGCGCTATCCGGGAAATAGCGCCTATTCTGGTGGCGCTGCTTTTTACCACCCGTAGCGTAGCTGCGATGGCAACGGAAATGGCGGCAATGCGGGTCACCGGAGAAATTGATACGTTGGCGATGTGGGGTATTCCGGTCGGAGAATATCTGGTCGTTCCCCGCGTGATTGCAGCCGCCCTGAGTTGCGCGTTGCTGGCAGTCTATTTTTTGTTCGCGACACTGGTTGCCGGTGCGCTGATGGTCGAGCAATCCAACCTGGTGGCCGAACTGGGACAACTCGCCAGCGAAATACCGGCGCAACTGGTACTGCTGGGTATTTTTAAGTGCGCATTAATGGGGGGCGTGGTTTCTGCTATTGCCTGCCATGTGGGGCGTGAAGCGCGTGCGGACATGACTGAAATCCCGCGTCTGGCATCTCGAGCCGTTTTGTATGGCGTTATGGCTATTTTTGCGATTGACGCGTTGATAATGGTTCCGATGATCTATTTCTCTTAGGTTCTCGCCTAAAGCCAGGCCCTTCCATACCTCGTTCCGACCTCCACTTTCCGACCCTCAGCTTCCAAGCGCAATGATGTCCGCACCACTATGACTGCATCTGACACCACGCCGCCGGAGTTAGCCCGCCAGCGTATAGTCCTTACGGTTCGCGACCGCTCCGAGGCTATTACCCAAGCGCGCCAATACGCCGCCGTGTTGCGGGCAGGTGGGCGAAACTACGCGGTCCTGCAAATGGATGCGGGCTGGTTGAGCAATCTGAATGTTGCGCATAACCTGGTGCTTCCCGCGTGCTGGCAACTTGGCATTGCTGCCGGCACTTTGTTAAAACGGGCCTCGGCACTTGCCGAACGCTGGTCTCACGGGGAGCAATGGCTTTCGCAACAACTGGGCCGAAGGCCCTCAGAATTGACGACTGCAGAGCGGCGTGAACTGTTGCTGTTGCAGGCGGCGCTCTGTGAGCCAGAGGTCCTGTTGATTCTGCCCGAATGGTTCTCCGGCCCGACCGAAGTTTCCGATTTGTGGTGGCAGATGCAGAATCAATATTTTGATAAATACCAATGGCTACACTTTGCCAAGCACGCATCACCTTTGTTGAGTGACGCGCAATGGCAACCGGGCACCCTCGATGCGCAAGGAAATATTCATGTCGACTGAAAGATCGCTTGGCAGCGGGGCATCGCGCAGCGTTTTTGTTTTCGTCCTGCTGGGTGCCTTGTTGCTGGTTCTGGGTACGCTTGGCATTGCTTATCAGCAAGGCTGGTTTCGGGACACGTTTACGCTTTCCGCAGAGGCCGCGAGCGCAGAGCGTATCAAGCCAGGCATGTCCGTGCGCCTTTCGGGAATTGCGATTGGCAAGGTGAGTCAAGTCACTTTGACCGAAAGCGCGCACATCAGAATACAGTTGCAACTAGGGGAAAAATACCATCGCTACCTGCACACGGACACACGTGCGCGAATGGCGCGTGAGGGACTTTTTGGCGACAGCTATGTGGCGTTGCAATCGGTAAATCAGCCGGGTCACGGAGCGCTTGCCCTGATCTCGGAGGGCTCGGATATTCCCTTTGAGGAAGGGGGCGATATGGCCGAAATGGTGGCCGAAATCCGAAACCAGGTATTCCCGGTATTCGAGCAATTGAAGTTGCTAGGGGAGAAACTCAACGACGATAACGGACACTTCCAGGGCACCATGAAAGAGAGTCGGGCGATGCTGCGCGATGTGCGCCAGAGTCTGGCATTGTTGGACCAGACACTTAAAAATGCCAGTCACCTGAGCGCAGAAGAAATTCCGCACACGCTCACCGTATTGAATAGCACGCTGCAATCCTATTCCACACTGGCCGAGCGCACGGATACCCGCCTGGACGCTATTAGCAATCAGGTCAATGAACTTGCCAAAACCTACAACAACACAGGCGAAGAAGTAGGCAAGACAGTGGTCGAACTGCAAACTCTGTTGCGCGACACCAAAGCCCAGATGCACGAGACCACGGTCAACCTGAACAAGCTGCTGAAAAATAGCAATACCAGTATTGATAATCTGCAGACCCACTGGCCGTTCACGCCAAGTTCCAAAGCGCCACCGGCCGCTCCTGTGTCCGCTTCATCAACCGCTTCAGATCCGCAGAACGAGAGCAAATAGATTTATACAACTAGCTCGTACTGCGCACCCGCGTCAGCGGTGGGTTGCGGGCAAAATAAAGCGCAATGCCGCGCATGATGGCGTCGGCCAGCTGATTCAGATATTCATCGTTATTGAGTTTTTCTTCTTCGCTGGGGTTGCTGATGAATGCAGCCTCCACCAATACGCTGGGTATGTCGGGCGCTTTGAGCACCGCAAACGCCGCCTGCTCAACCCGGCCTTTGTGGAGTTTGCCGACCTGCCGAATTTCACCCAGCAGCGTGCTGCCGAGTTTGAGGCTGTCGTTAATCTGGGCCGTGGTGCTCATGTCCAATAGCGTGCGCTGTACAGTGGCATCGTGTGCCTTGACGTTGAGCCCGCCGATCAGGTCGGCCTTGTTTTCCTTTGCCGCCATCCATCGGGCGGCGCTACTGCTGGCCCCGCCTTCGCTTAGCGCAAATACGCTGGCGCCCTGAGGGTCGGGCGTATAAAACGCATCGGCGTGAAGGCTGACAAACAAGTCGGCCTGAACCCGGCGCGCCTTCTGAACGCGGACGCCCAGTGGCACAAAAAAATCGGCATCACGCGTCAGATAGGCGCGCATGGAGGTGCCCCGGATCGAGCTGTCATTGACGCGTTCACGCAGCATGTGCGCCAGTTTTAGTACGACATCTTTTTCGCGGGTGCCAGCGGGGCCCGTTGCGCCGGGGTCTTCCCCGCCGTGCCCCGGGTCGAGTGCTATGACGATCAGCCGCTCGCTGCCACTTAAAGCAGCGCTGGCCGCACTGGCAGACGCTGCAGGTCCTGCAGAGCCAGCAGTGGCCGCAGCGCCTGATGCCGCTGGAGACGCGGTTGATGCTGCAGATGCAGTTGCTTTTCCCGGACTCGCTTTGGAGCCATCAGACTTTTCAATTCTTTGCGCAATCAGTTCGGCCAAAGGGTCGGACGACGCACGCGAAGCTGCACTTGCTGCATTTGCCGTACTTGCCGTACTTTGCTGGCTTTGCGCTATGAGCGAGTCCAGTGGATCGGTTTCCTGCTCTGGATAGAGGTCGAATACCAGCCGATGCTGATAATTTGCGACCGGCGTCAGCGTGAAGACCTGCGGCCGGATAGGTTTTTTCAAGTCTATGACCAGTCGCACAGTGGTCGGAGTGAACTGGCCCACCCGGATGCCGGCGATATTGGGGTCGTCGGCCTTGACCTTGGCCACCAGTTCACGCAGGGCAGGATTGAGCACAATGCCCTCAATGTCAACTGCCAGACGCGGCGGATTACCCACCAGCAGATGCTTGACTTGCAGACCTGTGTCCGATTCAATCGTAACGCGTGAATATTCGGGTGCCGGCCAGATACGCACATTCAGAATAGTGGCCCCGAAGCACAATTCTGGTAAACCCAGCGACAAAACGATACCGCCGCTGCGAACGAGCAAGGTACGCCGTTTCATGCCGCTACTCATTGCGCAACAGATTCCACAATAGTGCGCCCGATTGGCGTGTAGGCCAAAACCTGCACGCGGCGGATATTGTCCGTGTCCACATTGATGTGCAGCGAAAGGTCGGCCAGCGGCAACAGCGGCGAAGCCTTTTCAGGCCATTCAACGAGCTTGAGTCCAGGCGCGGCAAAGGCGTCACGCAAGCCCGCATCTTCCCACTCGCGGGGGTCAGAAAAGCGGTAGAAGTCACAATGCCATGCGCTAAAGCCGTCAAGTTCGTACACTTCGGCCAACGAATAGGTGGGACTTTTGATACGACCTTTTACGCCCAGAGCCTGCAATAGATGGCGCGCAAAGCTGGTTTTGCCGGCTCCAAGGTCGCCGTGCAGTGTCACCAGAGCACCGCGCAGCGCAGGAGCGCGCGCCAGTTGGGTGGCAAATTCCGCGGTGGCCGCCTCGTCAGGCCACTCGATGTCACGGCGCGCCAGAGTGACCGGGCTTTCTACGACCGGGCTTTCTACAATGGGCATGTGATGAGTTTGAGCACGCAATTCGATGGTAACCAGCTGGTTTTGCAAATACAGGCCATTGCCCGCACCCTTGGATTCTCCCAAATTGGTGTGGCCGATGTGGACTTATCTACTGCCGAACCCGGATTATTGCAGTGGCTGGCTGCCGGCTTTCATGGCGACATGCATTACATGGAGCGCCACGGTTTGGCGCGGGCACGTCCGGCAGAGCTGGTGCCGGGCACGCTGAGCGTCATAACGGCCCGCATGAACTACCTGAGCGCCGCCACGCCCGACCACTGGCAGGCACTGGAACTGCAGCGTCTGCATACCCCGCAGGAAGGCATTGTTTCGCTCTATGCGCGTGGGCGTGACTATCACAAGGTGATGCGCAGCAGGTTGCAACAACTAGCGACGCAACTTAGCGCCTGGCTGGAGCCGAATAGCTACCGGGTATTTACAGATTCGGCGCCGGTTTTGGAAGCCGAGCTTGCGGTGCGCAGCGGGCAGGGCTGGAGGGGCAAACACACGCTGGTATTGCAGCGCGATGGCGGCAGCATGTTTTTTTTGGGAGAAATATATATAAACCGTGCACTGCCTGCAACGCCAGCCTCAGGGGCCCATTGCGGTCAGTGCAGCGCCTGTATCAGTGTGTGCCCGACACAGGCCATAGTCGCACCCTACAAGCTCGATGCACGGCGCTGTATTTCTTATCTGACGATTGAACTGGAAGGCGCTATTCCGGTTGAGCTTCGGTCACTGATAGGAAATCATATATACGGATGTGACGATTGCCAGCTTGTCTGCCCGTGGAATAAGTATGCGCAGCGCAGTACGTTGCCCGACTTTGATGCCCGTGACCACCTTCAGGGCGGTGACTTGGCGGGCCTGCTGGACTGGACCGAAGCCGAATTTCTGGATCGCACACAGGGCAGCCCTATACGGCGCATTGGCCACGAGCGATGGTTGCGCAACGTGGCGGTTGCGATGGGCAATGCACTGAGGGCTGATTCGCCGGATGCGGCCAGCAAGGCTCGGCTTTGCGCCGCGCTACATCGCCGAATAGGGCACCCTAGTGAAATGGTGCGTGAGCACGTTTTATGGGCTCTGGAATCATGAAGAAAACCAGCGCCGAGTTTTCCTCGAATGCGGATAGGACGGCGTTCACGACAGCGCCGCTTCCCGACGCCAGTCGCGATGCGATTGATCAATTCATCGATGCACTCTGGCTGGAGGCAGGCCTGGCCAAAAATACGCTGGATGCTTATAGGCGCGATTTAATGCACTATTCGCTCTGGCTTTCGCAAAGTGGCAGCTCCCTCAACGACACGGGCGAGAGCGATCTGCAATCCTATTTCTCTGTGCGCCATGGCGCCACCAAGGCCACGACGGCCAACCGGCGTCTCACCGTTTTCAAGCGCTATTTCCGCTGGGCATTGCGCGAACATCTGGTGCGTGCCGACCCCACACTGCGCCTGCAGGCGGCGAGGCAGGCGTTACGCGTACCCAAGACCCTGACGGAGGCACAAGTAGAGGCCCTGCTGGGCGCGCCCGACACTACCGAGGCGCTGGGACTGCGCGATCGCACCATGCTCGAACTGATGTATGCCAGCGGGTTGCGTGTGAGTGAACTGGTCAGTCTGAAGGTATTTCATGTCAGTCAGAACGACCACGTATTGCGGGTATTCGGCAAGGGTTCCAAGGAGCGATTGGTGCCGTTTGGCGAAGTCGCTGCACGCTGGCTGTCGGAATACCTGCAGCGTGCGAGGCCGCAGTTATTGTCGGGCGCACAGTCGGAGGACCTGTTTGTGAGCACCCGTGGCAGCAAAGCGGGTACCGCCTTGTCGCGCATCATGTTCTGGATGAACGTGAAACGCTACGCCAGTCAGGTCGGGCTGCAGGTCGCCTTGTCGCCGCATACCTTGCGCCACGCCTTTGCCACGCACCTGCTGAACCACGGTGCAGACCTGCGTGCGGTTCAACTGTTGCTGGGTCATGCGGACATTACGACCACCACGATTTATACCCACATCGCACGCGAGCGTCTGGCACAGTTGCACGCGCGGCATCATCCCCGGGGCTGACGGCGGCCATGCACGTGCGCGCGGCTCAGAGTGTTGCAACGCGATTTGCCGTGATTGGCTCGGTGCTGGCTTTTCATGTTGTTCTGCTATGGTTGATGCAGGAGGCTTTGACGCCCGGTTGGTTATCGGTGCACCGGCCAGTTGATGCGCCAGCAATTCCATCGCAGCAATCAATGCGAGCGCCGTTGTATATCCTGCAGGCCGTTCAGACTGGCAGCACAGCGGACAAGAGTAGTGCGGTTTCCAAAATTACCAAAGCCACCGAAGCGCCCTCTGGCCCTTTGGCTCAACCGGCCGACGGCAATGCCCCGGCCGATCCGGATGCCCAAGGAGTGCAAAGCCGCGAAACATCAACAGTTTCGCAGGCGGCCTCACTGACTGCTTCTAACGCCACAGAGGCAATAGGCGCGCAAGTGGCGCTGGCTGCTGTCAATGCTGCCAAAGTTGTAGATGCACCGGAAAACCCCACACGCTACACGATTCCCATTTCCATGCGACTGAAATACCAATGTCGTGGCGAGATAAAAGGCTTTCCCTATTTTGCGTATGGTGAACTGCGCTGGCAGCACGATGCCAGTCGTTACTCGGCGCAACTGGAAATTAGTCATTTCTTGCTGGGCTCTCGCACGCAGTCCAGCACGGGTGCCGTTACGGACAAGGGTCTGCAGCCTGATCGATTCACGGATTCAACCCAAAAGGACAAGGTGACATTGCTCGATCCGGCGCGCAGTCTGGTGCATTTTGGCGAAGGCAGCCCGGACCAACCTCTCCTTGACGGGGCTCAGGATCAGCTCAGTGTGTTTTTGCAATTGGGTGCGATGCTTGCCGGTGCTCCGGAACGCTATCCTGCCGGCGCAACCTTGTCGTTTCAGGCGGTGGGAACTAGCCGTTCAGAGCAGTGGGATTTTGAAGTTGGCAATATTGAGCCGCTGTCGCTGCCCGGCGGAGATATGGCTGGTGTTCATCTGCGGCGAACAGCTATGGGCGACGAAGCGACGACCGTGGATATCTGGCTGGCACCTTCGCTGGGATATTTACCGGTTCGGATCAGGTTATCGCAGGGAAATGGGGATTTTGTCGAGCAGTTGTTGCGGGGGAGCCAGCCCCAATAGTCAGCGAAACCAGATATCCACCGTCCAGAAAAAGAGTGTCAATTCCGGCTTCAAACATAACGCGCAGCGCATCTTCAGGGGTGCAGACAATAGGCTGCCCATGCATATTGAATGAAGTATTTATCAAGGCGGCGTGTCCGGTCATGGATTGATATTGCGTCAGCACGCTGTGCAATAGCGCATTACTTTCGGGCGTAACAAGGCAAGGCCTGGCACTGCCGTCAATATGCACAACCGAAGGGCACGATTCCTTCAGGCTATTGGTGCAATTTACCGTTGTTGTCATGGTTTGCGCAGCCTGGCTCAACACGTCCATGTCGTGATAACAGGCTGCTGCGTCTTCCATCCGGCTGACCGGTGCGAAGGGCATAAATTCGGTGCGCTTGAGCATATTGTTCAAGCGCTGGTTTACATCCGGACCGCTGGCTTGGGCCAGAATGGAGCGGTTTCCAAGCGCACGCGGCCCAAACTCCATACGCCCCTGAAACAACGCCACAATTTTTCCTTCCGCGAGCCGCTGCGCAATCGTTGAGGCCACGTTTTCAGGTTGCTGGAATTCAATTTTGTGCGTCAATAACGCTTGCAGGCACTGTTCAGCAGAATAAGATGGTCCGAGATACGTGGAGTGCTGCCGCGAAGGATTAAAACCCGGCAGCGCCGATTGCACGTACCACGCCGCGCCGAGGGCAGAGCCGTCGTCGGTCATGGCCGGCGCAACATAAAACCTGTCAAACCCGGCCCCGGCGATGCGTTGATTTATTTTGACGTTTGAAAACAGGCTGCCGGCCAGACAGATACTGTCGTTTTCCCAACCAGATTGGCGGGCATTTCTCAATATGTCTGAAATATGCATTTCAGCAAAACTCTGGAGGCTTGCAGCTACGTCTTCCGGGCTGAATATTGAAATTTCCTGCAGGTAAGGCTGAATGCGTTTTTTGTTTATATGTATGCCAGAAGCAGTATCCCATTCGGCGTTGGCCCACCGCATGGTCGACTCAATCTGATCAAACTCCTGCCCGAACCAGCGCTGTAGCACTTCGAGGCACTCAGGAGTGGATTTTCCATGCGCCGCCAGCCCGGTCAGTTTTCCTTCGTGCTTGCACGGGGTGTAGCCAAGCAGCGCCGTTACAAAGGCCAGCAGTACTGTGAGGTTGGCGTGCCTGAGCCCGCTGAATTGCTCGAGCGCGCGGATTCCCGTAAGGCGACTGGCCTGATAAAAACCTCCAAACCACGGGCAGTTAGGGGTTGGGCCGCCGTAAATAAAACAGACAGATTCATCAAATCCACTGCCCCAGAAGGCGCTCGCTGCGTGTGCCAGTTGGTGGTCCACAAATACGGCGTTTACTGGAAAATTTGCAAGGTAGTCGTGAAATCCAGTTCTGAGCCGACCACCGTTGGCGCGCTCTTTTGTAAGCGCGACGCTTAGCAACTGACCCTCATGCGGGGCGGGCTTTAGCAATTTTGAATCGGCAGATACCGCAATGCAGCGTATGCGAGGCCACGGAATGTGCTTCAGCAGTGCGTGGGGGGCATTGCCGTCGCGCTGCTGACCGCTGACGCGTTCCAGCGCCAGGGCGAAAACGGGTGTTCCGTCCGGGGCGACGATGGCAATGGCAGTGTCTTGATGGCCGTTGTAATGGATTCCGAGCACGCTGCCGTTAGGGATTTCAGGCAGAGCAGGAAATACATGCATCTCCGATTATGTTTTAACGGCGCGCCAAACCGCCGCCATCATTCTCCCGATTGAACCTTCAGCCGAATTGCGTTAACCTCCCACCCCTTGGAACGCAGGTGCGCCTGCAAAGCGGGCAGCAGTTGGCGAAGTTTGGCTGCAACTGCGCTGTTAGTTACCAGCAGGCACCAGTTTTCGCCATCAATAGGGCCCGGACGTATGCTTTTGCGTAACGCCGGGGGCAAAAGAGGTTCAATGCATTTCAGCCGTGCTGTGGAGTCGCCGGCCAGTTCGCAGAGCCTCGCCAGCGTAGGGGTTTCCCGGGTGGCCTGGAGTAAAGTGAACGATTGTGTCCGGCGTTGCATCGGGTTGGCTGTCACAGCAGGAAAATGCGGTAACAATGGCGTGAAGATTTAGGAAAACAAAGAAATGCAGTTGATTATCACGGATGCCCGGCTTACGCGTAGCCACGTGGTCCAGCTTAGCGGGCTGCGTTTACTGGCAGTGGTGTTTGGCCTGTCGCTTACCCTTATTCTGCTCTCTGCGACGTTGTATCACTGGGTTTTTTTAAAGGGTGCGCGCGAAGGCTGGCCCGTTATCAGCACGCTGGTCAAGTTGGTGGTGCGCGACGAGGTCGCGCAACGCGAGCGGTTTGTGCGCGAAAACATCGACCTGATGGCCCGGCGGCTGGGTGAAATGCAGGCCAAGATGACCCAACTGGAGTCGCTTGGGGAGCGGGTTTCTGGTCTGGCAGGCATCAATCCGGCGGATATTCGCACCAAACCGGGGCAGGGCGGCATACTGGTTGCTGGCCACGACCTCACCATGGACGAACTGCAAATGGCTTTGTCCGATCTGGACCGCCTGACCAACCAGCGCACGGACGTGCTGACGGTGATTGAGTCGCGCCTGTTTGAGCAGAAGATCAAGAAGATGATGGTTCCCACGCAGGCGCCCGTTCAGACGGGCAATCTCGGGTCAACATTTGGCTGGCGCATAGATCCCTTTACCGGGCGCACGGCGCTACACACCGGGCTCGATTTTCCGGCCGAACCCGGCACGCCCATTTATGCGGCGGCCGGAGGGGTGGTGGTGACGCAGGAATTCCATCCCCAATACGGAAACATGATTGAAATTGAACATGGCAACGACCTGATTACGCGTTACGGTCATTCGTCACGGGTATTTGTAAAAAAGGGCGATTTGATCAAGCGCGGACAGAAAATTGCCGAAGTGGGTACGACGGGCCGTTCGACCGGGCCCCATTTGCACTTTGAGGTATTGGTTTCCGGTGTGCCGCAGGATCCCCAAAAATTTCTGAATGCGGGCGGCACGATTGCAGCCAGTTTGCCGGCTGGCCAGTCAGGTTCCAACAGCCCATCTGGCACTCCCAGCCCGTCGCTTTCAACCATTCAATCTGGCACGCTCAAGGGCCCCAGCCAGCCCAGTTTGGTAGCGCAGCCCGGTCAGGTCAACCAAGTCAATCAAGCCAATCAGGCGCAAAAGCCTGTCCTGGTAGCGCAAACGGCCCCCAAACCGGCACAACCGCCTGGTGCGCCTGGCAATACTGCTGCCAATCCGCCCCCCAATTTACCCCCCAATGTCGCGCCCAATGGTCCACCCAATGCGCCTGCAAGGCCTCCTGTTGCAGCGCTACCACCCCGAATTGGAGGTTCTGCCCCCGTGGGTTCGGCCGCGCCGGTTGGCGCTGCCCCACCCAAGCCCCCCGTGCCCC
>Ga0208872_1000712_pt1 | contig 22649 bp, 24 predicted proteins | sample CryBogCBH12Aug08_FD_185508 | JGI IMG/M metagenome (GOLD analysis project Ga0208872, IMG submission 185508) | Freshwater microbial communities from Crystal Bog, Wisconsin, USA - CBH12Aug08 (SPAdes) | ecosystem: Environmental > Aquatic > Freshwater > Lake | place: Crystal Bog, Wisconsin, USA...
GCACGCGTCGGGTGGGTGTCGCCATTTCCGATTCACGACGCACGCTCGCTATGGCCCGAGCATGCGTTCCGGTCGATGATCTGACGATCGCGACCTTGTCGACTCTGATAGCCGAAGAAGGCGTCACACTGGTGGTGGTGGGTCGCCCCATCTCCATGGGGGGCACGGAGACCGCGTCCACGCAGTTGTCCGACGGTTTTGCGAGTGATCTCGCCAGTAGCGTGGATCCCGTGGAAGTCGTGCGATGGGACGAGCGACTCACGACCGTGTCCGCACGCCGCCAACTGCACCAATCGGGCGTGAAGGACAGAGAGCAACGAGCCCTCATCGACAGCGCGGCGGCGGTCGTGATGTTGCAACATTTTATTGACGCGTCTCATGCGTAAGCCCTGGCGTCGCGTCGTGGCGTTGGCCGCGATCGTCATCGCGCTCGGAGGCATGTGGCTTATCTCGAACGCGTACCCCTTCACGGGTCAAGGACCCATGGTCGTTGTTCGCGTGAGCGCGGGCGAGAGTGTCAGCCAACTCGCGAACCAGTTGTCCACCGACAAGGTCATTGGCTCACCCTTAGCGTTCCGTCTCGACACGATGATCTTCGGCGCTCCGATTCTCACGCCCGGTTTCTTCCAGATTCCGCAGAATTCGAGCTTCGACACCGTGCGGTCGGTCTTTGACGGCTCTCCCAACGCCGAAGCCATTGATCTCACGGCGGGACTCACGCTTCACGAACTGCAGGGACAGATTGCCCAGGCCGCAGGCACCGCTTTCGCTGACTCGTTTGTTTCGGCCACGGCGGCGGCATACGTCTCACCTAGCAACCCCTGGTTCCAAGGGGGAGAAGTCCGGCCGGTGTGGACCTCGTCAAATCCCTACGAGAATCCGATGGAAGGCCTTCTCGGCACGGGGTATTACATCATCAAACCCGGTGAGACCCCGAGTGAACTTGTCGCGGCCATGGAAGCGCGGTTTGTCGGGCAGGCCGCGGCGGCCGGCATACGGCCGGGTGTCGTCGCGCACGGTCTCAGTCCGTACGAACAGATCATTGCGGCCTCCATCGTTGAAAAGGAGGGCTACTACCCAGTCAACATGCCAAAAACCGCACGGGTGATCCTGAACCGATTGGACAAAGACATGCTGTTACGCATGGACTCCACAGTCCTGTACGCCTTGGGTCAAGATGGCGGACGAGTCACGACCGCGATGTTGCAGATTGACACGCGCTACAACACGTATCTCTACAAGGGTCTCACGCCGACTCCGATTTGTGCCGTCTCAAGTTTCGCCATGAATGCCATTTCGTCACCACCGCCGGGACAGTGGTTGTACTTCACACTGATCTCCCGGGACGGCACGATGGCGTTCTCGAACACCTTCGCGGAGCAGTTGGCGAACGAGCGACTCGCCGCGTCTCGAGGCATTCTCTGATGTGGCGAGTAGGAGTCGTGGGTTCGCCCATCTCGCATTCCCTGTCCCCGGTGTTACAACGCGCTGCACTGTCATATTTGGGACTCGAGGGCACGGCCGAGGCGATCGACCTGGACTCCGCGGGCGAGCCTTTTACGGCAATTGCCAGCAAGCACGACGCGCTCTCGGTGACCATGCCCTTAAAGGAGACTTTGCTAGCACGCTGCAACGATATTGACGACGTGGCGCGGAGGATTGGTGCAGTGAATTCACTGCGATTGGACGGCGGGACAATTCGAGGCCGATCCACGGACGGCGTGGGCTTCCTTGACGCGGTCACGATCGAGATGAACGTCGCCGTTGACGGCAGAAAGGTGGTCGTGTTGGGCTCGGGCGGTTCCGCGAAGTCCATTGTTGACGCGCTCTGCTGCGCGGGTGCGGACGTGTTCGTGGTGGCGCGCAATCTTGAATCCGGGGCGAGAGCCGTCGATCGTTACGAGAACGCCCGTGTCGTCACCGAGCCCCATCTCGCGTGCGATTTGGTGGTCAATACGATTCCCCACCGAGCAGGCGAGGATCGGCCTGAGTTCGACGGCATAAAGGCCGCTGATGGCGCCGTCGCGGTCGACATTGTCTACGCTCCCTCACAGACGCCGTGGTTGCAGCGACGTCAGGACCAAGGTTTTCGCGTCCAAAACGGACTACCCATGTTGGTGCACCAGGCTCGTCATCAATTCTCCTGGTGGTTCGACGCTGAGGTTCCATCGTCAATTCTCTTTGCGGCGGTGTCGTCGTGAGAACGATGTCGCTGCTGCCAACGACCGAACGAGTAGAGACGGTGGACCGACCGTTACTCGTGGGAATGATCGCGCTCGGGGCCACCGGACTCACCGCGATCTACTCAGCAACCCGTAACGCGCTGGCCAACGCGGGTTATAACCCTCATTACTACCTCGAACGCCAAGCTGTCTTTGTCCTGTTGGGCGTGGCGTTGATGCTGGGAATTTCACGACTGGACTACAAGCGTTTCGAAATGGCCACCACCTTCGTGTACGTCGGGACCATCTTGAGCCTCATGGGCGTGTTCGTCCTCGGGTCATCGCAGTTGGGCGCCACGCGCTGGTACGTCTTCGGTCCCATTCAGATTCAGCCGAGTGAATTCGCTGTTCTCGCCGTGATTTTGGCGATGTCGACGTATTGCGGACGTCGCCCGGAGGGTCTCAGCAGCTTTGACGTGCGGCGCATGTTGATCATGATGGGGATCCCGCTTCTGCTCATCTTCGTGCAGCCGGACATGGGCACCGCGATCATCATGACTCTGACGGGAGCGACGATCATGATCGTGGCGGGCGTGCCGCCGAGGTTCATGGTTCTTATTTCCGTGATCGGTGCACTGGTGATGGTGGCATTTGTCTATATCGGGGCCATCCACCGATATCAGATTCTTCGCCTGGTGTCGTTCCTGCACCAAAATTCGAGTGACAAGAATCTACAGAGTCTGATTTACGACGTAGCGAACGCCAAGAGTGCGATCGGTGCGGGTGGGCTCTTTGGCGCCGGCATGTTCAACGGTCTTCAGACCAACCTTGGTTACGTGCCCGAACAGCGTACGGACTTCATTTTCACGGCTATTGGCGAGCAGTTCGGCCTCGTGGGGACCGTTGGCGTCGTGCTGCTCTTGGGATTCGTGGCCTGGCGTATGTACGTGGTAGCTCGCGACGCGAAGGAACCGCTGGGGCGGTTGTTGTGCGTGGGTATCTTCGTCTTCTTCTCGTTCAGCTGCTTTCAGAACATCGGAATGACTCTCGGCATCATGCCGGTGACGGGAATTCCGCTGCCCCTCATAAGTTACGGAGGATCCTCAGCGCTCGTGTTCTTCTTATGTGGTGGCGTCGTCCTCTCGGTGTCTCGACGAAGGTCGAATTAGGCTTTTCGAATCATGAGTGACGAGAGCGCATCGATCGAGAACGTTGACGACGAGACCTATCCGTCGTTCAGTGTGATGGACGTGGTGAACGTGGTGTTCACCTTGCCGGCACCCAATCCCGTGGTCAATCTGCAGGAGCAGGCCGAACCCTTTCGTCCCCTCAGTTTTCCGATCGGACTACCCGAAGCCCAGGCGATAGGTTCTGCTCTGGCAGGCATCACTGGTGCTCGACCTAGCACTCACGAACTCTTTGTCTCGCTACAGCAAGAGCTCCTGGGCGAACTCGTCGCCGTTCGCATCACTGACTACGCGAGCGGTGTCTTCCACGCGGAGATGGACTTCATGACACCGCGAGGTCGGGCGATTCTCGATTGTCGTCCAACCGACGGCATCATTCTGGCCCTCCGGCAACCGGTGCCGGCACCGATTTTGTGTGACGTCAACGTTTTGGAGTTCGTCGCTAATCAAAGCTGACGGCGTGCACCTCGCCACCCGCGAGTCCGACGTGGTTCTCGTCAGAAATGCGAAGCAAGAGCGCGACGATGACGTAATTCGCGACTAGCGAACTTCCACCGAAAGCCATGAACGGCAACGTGATACCGGTAAAGGGCAGGATGCGCAGCACGCCGGCCATAATGAAGAACGCTTGAAAGCCGATGATGAGCGAGAGTGCGGTGGCGGTGAGTCGAGCGAAATCTGAGTGGGCTCGTTGGGCGATCCGAAAGCCTTCCGCGACGAAGAGAATGAACGAGCTGGTGATCACCGTGATCCCCACGAAGCCCATTTCTTCAGCCAACGCTGAGAAAATCATGTCCGTAGTGAGCGCTGGCGTAGCCCCGGACTGACCAAGCCCGACTCCCGTTCCCGTCATACCTCCGGCCGCGATACCGAACCACCCATACGCCAATTGCTGACCGCCGTGGGCGTAGTTGTAGGTATTCCACGGATCCAGCCAAATGCCGATGCGCTGGTTGACTTGGTAGAACAACTTGGCTCCGAGGTAGCCACCAATGGCGAACATCCCGAGACCCGCGCCGACGTAACTGAGGCGTCCGGTGGAGACCCAAATCATCGAGATAAAGAGCGCAAAGATCAACATTGCGAAACCGATGTCATTCTCGGCTCCGAGGACCATGATGGAGATGCCCCACGCAACGACGACGGGGAAAAGGGTACGCAAGCTCACGAGACGGCGACTACCGACGTTGCTCGTTCCTATCGACAGCATTTCCTTGTTCGCCGCGAAGTAGGACGCAAAGAAGATGCCGAGCAGGATTTTGGCAATTTCGATGGGCTGAAAGGTGAAGGGTCCGACCTTCACCCACAAACGAGCGCCGCCCAAGTTCTCGCCGATATGCGGAATGAGGGGAGCGAGCATCAGCAAGATCGCGGCGAACAACATGATGTAGCGGTAGCGGTCCAGATCGCGAATACGACGGACAAAGAGGAGTACGGCAACAACGGCCACGGCACTGACAAATACCCAGATGGTCTGATAGCCCGCGCGGGCCGGATTCCACCTCGCGATCTCGATGTACCCGAGTCCGTTGAGCAACGTGACGAGTGGGAGAAGGATTTGTGACGACCGTGGGGCGAGCCACGAAATAGCGACATGCAGCACCAGGGACAAGCCGACGACGATACCGATGAAGACCCAAACTTGGGGCGGGAATTTGCCCTTGCCGCCTAGGGAGGCGAGCACGTAGAGGCTTGAGACGACCAGCGCCGACAGAATCAGAAGCCCGAGTTCCACGGAACGGTACGGTGCTCGCTCGTGTCCGCCCAATGGTTCCGGCGCCGCCGTACGCTCTCGAGCCACGGACCAAGCGTAGTCGTGCCGTTTAGGATTATCGCGACAGTGCCCGTGGCGAGAGGGAATCAGTGACAGTCATGACATCGGTGGAGAGTTTCGGTCCGGAACGATTCTCCAATCGTGAGCTATCTCGTCTGGAATTTGGTTCGCGCCTCTTGGATCTCGCCGAAGAACCCGCCGTCCCCCTCCTGGATCGCTGCAAGTTTGTCGCGATTTTTGCGGAAATGATTGACGAATTTTTTCAGGTTCGTGTGGTGAGTTTGGAAGACAAAGTGGCCGCCGGCGTGGGTACCCCGAGTTTGGATGGACAGCGGCCTCGCCAGCAGCTGCGAGCCATCCGAGAACGGGTATTGAGTTTGATCGACCGACAGGATCGGGTGGTTCTTGATGGTCTTCTCCCGGAACTTCGTAATGCGGGCGTGGACGTTGTGCGCTACGACGCGACGAGCGAGGACGAGCGAGAGCGACTGGCGAAGTACTTCGATGACGATGTCTTTCCAGTCCTGACGCCACTGTCGGTTGATCCGGGACATCCCTTCCCCATGATCTCGAACCTCTCGCTCAACATCGCGGTCCAAGTGCGCGATGAAGAAAGCGGAGAAGAGCGCATCGCGCGCGTGAAGGTTCCCTCATCGTTGCCCCGTTTCACACAATTGGGAGACGATGGCAGATACTGCCTGCTCGAAGACGTCATCGTGGCGCACCTTGATCGACTTTTCCCGGGGATGTCCGTAGGGCACGCCGATCTGTTCCGAGTGACGCGCAACGCGGACCTCGCCTTGGAAGAAGATGAGGCCGACGACCTCATGGTGGCCCTCGAATTGGAACTTCGACGACGACGCTTTGGTCGCGCTCTGCGCATCGAGATCGCTCCCGGTATGGCTCCGGATTTACTGGCGCTGCTCTTAGACCAACTGGAACTTGAGGATTCGAAGGTATACGAAACCGACGCGCCGCTCGGACTCGGTGATTTGTGGTTTCTGTACGGCCTGGATCGTCCTGACCTCAAGGTGGATTCGTGGAGCCCGGTGACTCCACCTCGTCTCGTCGGGGACGAAGGGGTGAACGACGTGTTCGCCGCTATCCGCGAGGGCGACATCTTGTTGCATCACCCCTACGAATCGTTCTCGGACTCGGTGGAAGCTTTTATTTCACAGGCGGCGGACGATCCCCATGTGGTGGCTATCAAGCAGACGTTGTACCGAACGAGCGGTGATTCACCGATCGTCGCCTCCCTCATCCGCGCGGCCGAGCGCGGAAAGCAGGTGGCGGCCCTGGTAGAGATCAAAGCGAGGTTCGACGAAGCTGCGAACATCTCATGGGCCAAGGCGCTCGAAGACGCGGGCGTCCACGTCGTGTACGGCATCGTGGGTCTTAAAACGCACTCGAAGACGGCCCTCGTTATTCGTCACGAGGGCGACTCACTACGACGCTACGTCCACATCGGTACGGGTAACTACAACTCGAAGACGGCGCGCGTGTACGAGGATCTCGGCTTGCTGACGTGCGACGAGGACATCACCCGTGACGTCGGCGATCTGTTCAACTTCTTGACCGGATTTGCGAAGCAAGGCTCGTATCGCAAGTTGGTGGTGAGCCCGGTGTCAACGCGGCTGCGCATCATTGAGAACATCGACGCCCAAGCCGCTCTCGGTGCCGGGGGACGAGTGGACATCAAGGTGAACGGGCTGACGGACCCGAGCATCATTGACGCGCTCTATCGCGCCAGCCAAGCCGGTGTACGGATTCGACTCGCGGTGCGCACCTTGTGCTGCTTGCGCCCGGGCATCGAGGGTCTTTCGGAGAACATCTCCGTCCACTCGGTCGTCGGAGAGTTCTTGGAGCACTCGCGGGTGTTTATCTTTGGCGCCTGGGATGACCCTTCCAGTACGGTCCTCATTGGTTCGGCCGACTTGATGGAACGCAATCTCGACCGTCGAGTCGAAGTACTGGTTCCTATTGAGAGTGCCAAGTTGCGTTCCACTTTGTTCGAGGCGGTGGAATTGACCTTCGAGGACGATTGTTATTCCTGGGCCCTGGGAACCGATCGACGGTGGCGAAGAGTGGCGTCTATTAATCACCTTTCGGTGCAGTCCGAACTAAAGAAGCGAATTCTTCAGCGCTCGAGATCTCTCGGTGTCTGACGACGCTTCGAGGCGCGAAGTTCCATCGAGAGATACGACGCACCGCCGATAGGAATCGGCAGCCAGAAATTTAAGAATCGGTAGCAGAGCACCGCCACGAGGGCCTGTTTGCTGGGCACGCCGAAGCCCACGAGCGTGGGCACGAGAACGGCTTCGACCACTCCGAGACCACCGGGCGTGAGCGGGATAGCCGCGAGAATATTGGCGAGACCGTAGGCGACCATCAAGTCGATCGGGGAAATTGGATGTCCGAACGCCCAGAGGAATACCCACAAGCACGCGGCGTCGAGTAGCCAATTTCCCGCCGCCCACTCGAGGGACGCGCGGAGGGTCTTGGGATTGGACGTGAGAATTTTGATGCGCTCAGCCACCGTGGCCAGCAGTGACGAGACTCGGTCCGGCGTCAGCCACGGAAGACGCGCGGCGGCGGTGCGAATCCATGAATCTGCGTGGCGCTGGCCACGCAGGATGAGAGCGACGGTGCCGAAGAACGCCAGGAGCAAGAACACTCCGGCGAGAGCGGCGAAACCGTAGGCGGGGTTGAAGCCACGAAGGGGGATCGAAATGACGAGAGAAATCCAGAACATGATGTTGAGCACCACAGCGGACCCACTGCCCTGAGCAGCGAGCCCGAAGGCGTTGGTGGCGGTCGGAACGCCCAACTCGTTGTACATCCGGTAGGCGAGGGCGCCGGCCGGAGCTGTGCCGCCGGGAACGACGTGACTGAGGGCCAGGGTGGACATGTTCACCCGCAAGATGTCGCCGAGACGGGGCGAGTGGGGGGTGAAGACGGTTCGCGTGAGTTCGGCGTAGGCGACAATGGCGGCCACCTCACAGAAAACGGCGAGAACGATGAGGATCGGATTTACCTGCTCCAGCAGGTGCCACGACTTTCGCGCCGAGGCGAATTGGGGTATGACCAGGTACTCGAAAATGAAGATCAGCACGCCCACGCTGACGAGGAGCCGAACCTGCCGCGGCATCTTGGGGATACGGCGCGGTTGGGGCGCCGTCTCGTCGGAGGTCGTCATAGGGTGGCAACAGCGTTACATAACTTAATAACTCCCTTGTGGATGACCTTACGGTCCCATTAACACTGACTTGTAGACTTTTCCGATGCGGGTATTGGTCGTTTTACCGACGTACAACGAAATCGAGAACATTGCCCGCATGCTGGAGGCCCTGCGCTTCAATGTGCCGCGCGCCGACATTTTGGTCGTTGACGACGGATCTCCGGATGGAACCGCTGACGCTGCCGACAAGGTGGGCGAGGAGTTGGGCCAGATCACCGTCCTCCGTCGAGCGGGAAAAGGCGGACTGGGCAGCGCGTATCGTGACGGCTTCAAGTGGGGTCTGGACCGCGACTATGACGCGTTGGTTGAGATCGATTGCGATTTCTCGCACGACCCCAGATCTCTTCCCACTCTCCTGCATCACGCGGAAAACTACGAAGTCGTCATTGGCTCGCGGTACGTCGCCGGCGGCGCCATTCCGACGTGGTCGACGAGTCGTCTACTTCTGAGCAAGGGCGGAAATCGGTACGCGTCGATGATGCTGCGACTCAACGTGGCGGATGCGACCGCGGGATACCGCGTGTACCGCCGAAGTGCGCTGGAAAAGATCCACTACGAAACGGTCACCGCCGACGGCTACGGATTTCAGATTGAGATGACCTATCGAGCGCGCCTCGGTGGTGCATCGATCACGGAAACACCGATCTCGTTCACCGACCGCACGGAGGGCGAATCGAAGATGTCGTCCTCCATCGTCGTCGAGGCTCTGTTACTCGTCACCAAGTGGGGGCTACAGCGTCTCGTCGGACGCTCGCCGCGACACCTTACGACGACAGCGCCGTAGCACCAAGGCCTACCAGGATCGACGCGAGCTTGTCGCGCGTTTCTTCACGTTCGGCAATGGGATCCGACTCGGCCACAATTCCGGCACCGGCCCACGCCGAAAAGTGATCACCGTTCAGAACGAGGCCACGAATGGCCACCCAGAACTCGCCATTCCCCTCGGTGTCGAGCCAACCGACGGCGCCGGCGTAGAGGCCCCTGGGCTCGGGTTCGAGGCGAGAAATCACGTCACGGGCGCGGTCGGCGGGAATGCCGCCCACGGCGGCCGTGGGATGCAGGAGGCGCAACAGCTCCAATGTTGTCGAGGGAGACGGTTCGGCGGTGACCTTCCCCTGGATCCAGGTTCCCAGGTGCGCCACGGATCGCAACGCCACGATGGAAGGTTGCGCGTCGGCACGAACGTCATCGCACGACTGCGAGAGCCGGTCGACGATATCGTCCACCATCACGCGATGCTCGAAAAGATTCTTGGCGGATCCCATTAACCACTTGGCGTAGTCGACAGAATCCTCGCCTTCCGGTAACGCCACGGTGCCGGCGAGCGGGTGACACGAGACGGCGCCGTCAATGCAGGACACGAGGAGTTCGGGACTCGCACCAATAAAGCGTCCACCCCGCAGGCTCGGGACCCCGTACAAGGTGCACGCCGGCTCGCGTTCGTGGAGGCGTTCGGCAACGGCGGCGGGGTCGATAGGTCGTTCCGTCTGTCCGGCGACCCGTCGGGCCAGCACCACCTTTTCGATGTCACTGTGCCGCATTTCGTCAACGGCGCTCGCAACAGCGCGAGCGTATCCGTCCGGTGTTGGTTGATAGGTGCGGTCAATTACCGTGCTCGTACGAACGTCGGCGGCCGGCACCTGCTCGAGCAGACGCAATGCCGTCTCCGGCGACATCGCGGTTGTCGTGAGCCACCAACCTCCGTCGCTCGTGCGGGTGATCTGATGTTCGGGAAGCCAGCACCGTACTTCCTCGGAACGAGAAAACGGCACGGTGACAAACGCCACGGGACCGGTACCGCTCGGTGCCGGCTGACCCGATACGGAGACAGCAGACAGTTCGTGAATGGCGGACAGCGACCCGTCGAGGCCGTCACTGAGAGAGAAACTCGCGACGACCGCACCGAAGCCCACGCGGAGCGTCTCGGAAGATTCAAGAATCCAACCCTCGCGAGAGCCCACCGCGCGCAACGCCACGCTGTCGACGGTGTCAAGGCGAAAGCGCTGGAACTTCATGCCGACCTCGTTGCCAGAATCTGCTGGCTCAACCCTCCGAGAATCAATCGGTGGTTGACGGCGGAAAATCCGGCTTCTTGCAGCATGCGACGCAGGGTTGGGGCGTCCGGCAGATACGCCGTTGACTTGGGCAGGTACTGGTACGCCGCGCGGTCAGAAAAAATCGATCCAATGAACGGCACCATGCCACGGAACCAGAAACGGAAGCCCAACTTCCACAGGCCACCCGTGGGTTCGGCGACTTCCAGGATCGAGAGCCGACCGCCCGGGTGCACGACGCGACCCATTTCGTTGAAACAGGCCTGCAGGTCGGTGAAGTTGCGCAGCGCGTAGCCACACGTGACACCATCGAAACTGCCCGCCGAAAAGGGGAGTGCTGCCGCATCGGCTTGCACGAGGGGAGCCGTCTCGTTGCCGGCACTCAACATGCCGAAACTCAGGTCCGTGCCGACGACCCGTAGCCCCTGACGTCGGTTCTCTCGAATGAAGTCGCCGGTGCCGGTGGCGATATCGAGGACGAGGCTGTTCGCGGGCAGGCGTAAGTCGCGAACAGCACGTCGTCGCCAACGTCGGTCGAGCCCGAAGGTCATGAGGTGGTTGACGAACTCGTATCGCGGGGCGATCGCGTCGAACATCTCCCGTACGCGACGAGTCTTCTCCTCGCCTTGGGGGAGGGAGGTGTCAGCCACCTCTAGCGGTAGTAGCGAAAGACGATCTGGGCCACGCACGAGGGCTTGGGCGCGTCTTTGACCTCAATGGTGACGTCGAGAGCAACCTGGATACCGCCGGACACCTCTTCCACGGACGCCACGGACGCACCTGCACGGATTTGAGAGCCCACCGGCACGGGGGAGGGGAAGCGCACTTTGTTCGCGCCGTAATTCACGCCCATGGTCACACCCTCAACGCGGACCACCTGACCGAGCAGGACCGGAATGAGAGACAACGTGAGGTAACCGTGCGCAATGGGACCGCCGAAGGGACCCGCCTTGGCGCGCTCGGGGTCGACGTGGATCCACTGGTGGTCGCCGGTGGCGTCCGCGAAGAGGTTGACCTGCTCCTGGGTCACGGTGATGTACTCGCTATAGCCGAGGTGCTCGCCGATCAACTTCTGGAATGCTTCCATGCTTTCGACCGTGGTTGCCATGCTTCCTCCTAAGACCTAATTCTCCTAAACGAACTCTATGGCCTGATGGGTACCATGGGAGACGTGATCGATTCCCCCCATCCGGAGCGGCATCGTCAAATCAATGACGGATGGGCCCGAGCGGCGATCTTCGGTGCCTCGGACGGACTGGTCACCAATGTGTCATTGATCTTGGGTTTTGCCGGAGCCCACCCTGGGCATTCGGTCGTGCGACTCGCGGGTCTCGCAGGTCTCGTGGCCGGCGCGTTCTCGATGGCCAGTGGCGAATATCTGTCAATGCGCGCGCAACGCGAGCTGTTCGAACGTGAGATTGACGTGGAACGTCGAGCCATCGAGCAATTTCCCGCTGCGGAGCGCGCGGAATTGGAGCAGATTTTCATTGCCCGTTCGATCGAACCCGAGCTGGCGGCTCAATTGGCGGACGGGATGATGCGCGATCCGGAACTTGCTCTTCGAGCCCATACGCGCGAAGAACTGGGAATCGACCCGAGCGCCATTGGTAATCCCATGCGCGCGGCGTTGTTTTCCCTCGTCGCCTTCGCCATTGGGGCTCTCATCCCTCTGTTGCCGTGGCTCCTCACGTCCTCGGGTAACGAGTTGTGGTGGTCCATTGGTCTGAGTGCAGTAGCGAGTTTTGCGCTGGGCGGTCTCATTGGATGGTTTACCGACAAGGGTGTATGGCGAACAGGACTACGGCAACTCGTGATCACCTCAATGGCGGCCGCAGTGACATGGTTCGTCGGCCACGCGGTGGGTGCCAAGTAGTTATCGACTGAACCGCACTAAGTGATCTCGACGGGTCGCACGAAAGCCCAGCGACTCATAGAGAGCGAGCGCGGCCCCGTTCGAATCGTCAACAAACAGAGCGCCACGAGTGACACCCTTGTGTCGAAGAGTGTGGAGACCTTGAGTGACCGCCACGCGACCAAGACCGCGGTGCTGGTGTTCAGGATGGACCGAGATGACGTAAATCTCGCCGAAGCGGTCCGGTGAGAGTTCGTGCACTTTGGTCCAACACGAGGCGACGATGACACCCATTTCTTCGAAGAGCAAGAATCCCGAAGGGTCGAACCACGGTTCCTTCACGCGCATTGTCAAATCGCTGAGGTGCCACGCGCCCTGTTCGGGGTGATCGGCGAATGCGCGATTGTTCTGCTCGAGCCACGCTTCGGCGTCCTGCTCAGGATCAAAGGTCCGCACGGTGACGCCGGCGGGCAGTGGAGCAACCGGTACCGGTAATTCGACTTCCATGAGGTGCAGGGTCCGGACGATCTCGCCACCGGCATTGGTCCCACGACCGTCACGGGTCCACCAGTCAACACGCTCGCTCGTTTGCAGCATTATCTCGAGCAGGTCGGCATCGACGTCGCCACCGGCCATCTCCACGGTGACGCTGCCGCTGACGGACGCGAGCGCGTATTCACATAAGACGTCGTTGTCGTAGTGCAACCAATGCTCACCGGGCCACCCGTGGACCACGGTGCGTCGTCGCGATTCGTCCAACGACTCGCGACCAAGCTCCACTTCACGTCGATCGAGGAGAGTCAAAACATCGAGTCGCTGACTGGCGGTGAGTCGCGCAGTATGCGTCCAAGGAAGAGCCATTAGCCAGAAACCCTATCGGGGGGTTCAGTCCACCTTTCGCGCTACGCGATTGAGGCGGCGCAACAAAGCGCCGATGGTGCGTTCGGCGGCCACCAGCTCGGTGTACACCTCGCCGGACAGCGAGTCATCGGCGTGGTCCACGAGGACCGAAATGCGAGTCGACAGGTCGTTGAGCGTGGAGGTAATCGTGTTGAGTTCACCCTGGTAGTTCACCTGTGCATTATGGGCCAACCGAAGGTTCCCCGGGGGACGACGACTACTTTGTTGGAATGACCGAAGCCCCTCCGAGCATTGAACACGTGACGGTTCTTTTCGACCGCGTTCTCGTTCGTGTTGACGACGCGGACGGTGAGCGCCGCAGCCGAGCGGGCATTTTGATTCCGGCAACGGCGCAGCTGTCCAAGCGTCTGACGTGGGCCACGGTTGTCTCGGTGGGTCCCCACGTGCGGGCCGTGTCGGCGGGTCATCGCGTTCTCTTCAGCGCTGACGACCGCTACGAAGTTGAGGTGAACGGCGAAGAATACGTGCTGTTGCGGGAGCGCGACCTGCACGCGATGGCGCGCGAGGCTGAGACGCCGGGTACGGGACTGTACCTATGACGAGGTTGTCGCTGCGCGGTTCATTAGGCGCGTGGGCCGAAGAATTCGAGGAACGTCGTACCAACTTCGACATCGTGCCCATTGGAGTTGAGATTCACGCTGATTCGTTGACACCCGTCGGTGCGTTCCAGCGATTCGTGGGGACGACCGAAGGATTCCTTCTCGAATCAGTAGAGGACGGTCAACGCTTTGGTCGATTCTCGTTTCTGGGTCGCCGACCCTTAGGCGTGTACGTCACTGGCCCTCACACGCAGCGAGCCACCGGCGTGCTCTCCGACTTCGCTCGTGAGAACTCGCTGTCGACGGTCGAAACCACACTCGAATCACTTCGCGTGGCGCCGATGGTCGGCGTTGACGACACGGTCATCCCTTTGCGCTCGGGCATCGTGGGCCTCTTTGGCTGGGAAACCGTTCGCGATCTCGAGAGGTTGCCCGGGCGAAAGACGTCCGACAGCGTGCAGCCCGATGCGGCGTTGGTCTTCATTGGGGAGTTGGTGGTCTTTGATCACTGGCGACAGACGCTGACCCTGGTGGTCAACGTCGACGCTCGCGTGCCGGGAACGATTGTCGACGTCGAACAGGCCCTGCAATCGATGGTTGATGATCTGGCCACCCCGACCGAGGAGTTCCTTCGCCCGGCGCGTTCTCGACACGAACTTCCGGTGGCGCCGTACACCCGAACGGTGTCGTCAGAAACGTATTGCAACATGGTGAAGGAAGCTCGTGAACTCATCGCGGAGGGCGAGATCTTTCAGATCGTATTGTCTCAGCGTTACGACGTGGGAATCGTTGAAGATCCTTTTGCCGTCTACCGGGTGCTACGTCAGATGAATCCTTCGGCGTACTTGTACTACTTGCAGTTTGATGAGGTCACCGTGGCCGGATCGTCGCCGGAGGCTCTCGTTCGCGTGCGCGAGGGTCGCGTGACGACCCGTCCCATTGCCGGTTCGCGTCCTCGAAGCGATAACGACGAGACCAACCGTGTACGGGCGGCCTCGCTGATTGAAGACCCCAAAGAAGTCGCTGAGCACGTGATGCTCGTGGATTTGGGGCGCAACGACGTCGGGCGAGTCTCGAAATACGGTTCGGTCGTCGTTGAAGAACTCATGACGGTGGAGACGTACAGCCACATCATGCACCTCACTAGTCAGGTGTCCGGTGAAGTTCGCGAAGGCGTTGACGCGGTGGACGTCCTGCGAGCCACGTTCCCCGCCGGCACACTGTCGGGTGCTCCCAAGGTGCTCATCACGGATATGGAGCCTCAGTCACGGGGACTCTACGGCGGTGCGGTGGGCTACTTCGACACCAGCGGAAATTTTGACGCGGCCATCTTGATTCGAACTTTGGTGGTCGATGCGAGCGGTCGCGGTTCGGTGCAAACTGGCGCGGGAATCGTGTGGGACTCCGATCCGGTCACTGAAGATGAGGAATGTCTCGCGAAAGCGGAAGCTGTCTTGCGCGCCGTGGGCGGCGCGCAGTGAGCGGTATCGATGTGTCCTGGAGTTCGTTATTAGTTGAAGGTCCGGAGACGTGGGCATTTCTCAACGGTCAAGTCACCCAAGACGTGACCTCGGTGGAGTCTCCCGTGTGGAGCGCGGTTCTCGAGCCCGACGGCCGCGTCATCACGGCGATCATGGTGAAGCCAACGGAGACCGGTGCGGAGCTGGTTGTTCCTCAGTCTTTGCGAGAGGTAACGCACCAACGACTTCGACGTTTCTTGTTGCGGACGAAGTGCGAAGTGTCGACTGGAGGTGACGTGGTCGACGCGCCCATGAGCGACGACGAACGATGGCTCACACGATTTCCCGGACCGCAGGAGTTCGAACGCGAACTGTTGCCACACGCCTTTGGTGAGGCCTTCGTTGCTCGAACGGTGTCGTTCACCAAGGGTTGCTTTACTGGACAAGAAATTGTTGGTCGAATGGACGCTCGAGGGGCCTCAATGCCGTGGCGCCTAGTACACGCAGTCGGGGTCAGCGTGGAAGTGATCGACGGCATCTTGCGTTCAGCTGGTCCGGACGGACCGTCGGGTGTGACGAGCTGGCGAGTGCACGCATCGGGCGTCGAGTGTTTGGGCATTGCCCACCGCACCCTGCAGGCACCCGACGGCGTCGAAACGGCCACCATCGAATTCGCCTAACGAATCTACGACAGCGCTGGCTCGTGAGGAGCCGTTCACGTGGAGCCGTCGAGTAACCGTTGACGGTCAGTCCGCCATGAGGCCGTACGATGTTGATCCCGTCGTGACACGGCGAGAGACCGTGAGAGGCCTCGTTGGAGGTTGGACCGGCGAGACGGGGCGGTACGCTGTCGCCATGTCGGCCACCTATCTCGACGACATCATGGCGTTTCACCGAGCCCGTGCGGCCGCTGACGATCGCGAGTGGCGAGATCGAGTCCTTGTCCCACACGGAAGGGCGTCGCTCCGCGGCAACATCCTGAATCACCGATCTCGAGGCCTGTCGGTCATCGCCGAAGTCAAGCGGCGTTCTCCCTCAAAGGGTTGGCTCGCAGAGGGTCTCGACGCTGCAGTCATCGCGGAACAGTACGCACGTGGGGGAGCAACGGGACTGTCGGTGCTGACGGACGAGCCCCATTTCGGAGGTTCCCTCGATGATCTGCGACGCGTTGCCGCCCACGTTGACCTGCCGCTCTTGCGCAAGGATTTCACGGTGTCGCCCAACGACGTCCTCGACGCCGCCGAGGCGCGGGCGAGCGCTGTTTTGCTGATCGTGGCGGCTCTATCGGACGATGAAGTGAGCGAACTCCTCTCCGTGGCTGATACGTGTGGACTCGACGCCTTGGTTGAAGTGCACGACGAAGCCGAGGTTCAGCGAGCTCTCGATCTCGGTGCCACCTTTATTGGTATCAACCAAAGAGATCTGCGGACCTTCGCCGTGGACACTGAGCGCGCCGAGAGGGTCTTGTCGTCAATCCCGGCGGGCGTCGTGGTCGTTGCCGAGTCAGGATTCTCGTCACGAGACGCAGTACGCCGCGCCGCGGCGAGTGGTTTTGACGCCGTGCTCGTCGGAGAGAATTTCGTGACCTCCCTGGACGCGGCGTCCGAGGTCGCGTCGTTCGTTGGTCATCCACTAGGGAGGCGTCACGCGTGAGACTGACTCTGGACCGATTCTTCGTCAAGATCTGCGGCATTACGACAGAAGAGGACGCGCTCATGTCCGTCGGGTTTGGCGCGAGCGCCGTGGGCTTCATCTTCGCCCCATCACCGCGCCAGGTGTCGCCCGCGGACGTGCACGACATCGTTCGTCGTCTGCCCAGTGACGTGATTACCGTCGGCGTATTCCGAAATGAGCAGCCCGAGCGAGTGGCGGAGATCGCGAACCATATTGGACTGAGCGCCGTGCAATTGCACGGGAACGAAACCCTCGAACAGGTTCGCTTCGTTGCCGAGCGGGTCCGGACCGTCATCAGGGCCCTGCCGGCATCATCGGAGCGTCTCGACACGATTGATCACGCCGACCTTGACTACTTGTTGCTCGATGGCGACAATCCCGGCAGCGGACTGGAACATTCGTGGCGGGTGTTCGACCATCGCGTCTTTCGCACTCCCGTGATCGCGGCGGGCGGCTTAAACGTCCACAACGTCGCCGAATTGGTCCGAACACGACCCGTGGCGGGCGTCGATGTGTCGAGTGGGGTCGAAATGGCACCCGGTGTAAAGGATCCGGGGTTGGTGGCTGATTTCATTACCAACGCGCGATGGGGATACGAACAACGAGATGGGGAGATCGACGATCGCCCCTTTGATTGGAGTCGGTAGTGACGACGTACATGAATGATCCCGACGCGCTGGGTCACTTCGGCAGTTTCGGTGGGCGTTTCGTCCCCGAGGCACTCATGCCCGCGTGTTTGGAGTTAGAAGAGGCCTTTCGTGACGCGTGGGCTGACCTCACCTTTCTCGACGAGTACCACGGATTGCTCCGAGAGTTTGGCGGGCGCCCCACTCCCGTGACGTACTGCGACCGGTTGTCCCAGAATCTCGGTATTGAGCTCTATCTCAAGCGAGAAGACCTCGCGCACACGGGCTCACACAAGATCAACAACGTGATCGGCCAAGCACTCCTCACGAAGAGGATGGGAAAGTCGCGGATCATTGCCGAAACGGGTGCTGGGCAACACGGCGTTGCCTCGGCGACGGCGGCGGCGAAGTTGGGTCTCGAGTGCACGGTCTACATGGGCGAACTCGACACGCAACGCCAAGCACTGAACGTGTTTCGGATGGAATTGCTGGGAGCAACGGTTCGTCCGGTCACGTCGGGTTCGAAGACGCTCAAAGACGCTGTCAACGAAGCGATGCGCGAGTGGGTGACCTGCGTGGACACGACGCACTACTGCTTGGGCAGCGTGATGGGCCCCCACCCGTTTCCGTGGATGGTTCGGGAATTCCAGAGCATTCTGGGTCGTGAAGCGGCCTCGCAATTGGACGAACGAGGAGTGGGAACTCCGGACATGGTCGTGGCGTGCGTGGGTGGTGGCTCGAACGCCGCTGGACTTTTCGCGGGTTTCGCCAATTCCACCGCGCGACTCATCGGTGTCGAGGCGGCCGGCGGATCAGCCATCGGCATTGGTTCACCAGGGGTGCTGCACGGCATGCGGTCCATGCTGATTCAATCGGACGTGGGTCAGATCGAAGAGGCCCATTCCATATCGGCGGGACTCGACTATCCCGGCATCGGTCCCGAGCACGCGTTCCTGGCCGATATCGCCCGAGCGGAGTACTACTCCGCCAGCGATGACGAAGTGCTCGACGCACTCCAATTGCTGTCGCGACTCGAAGGGATTATTCCCGCGCTCGAGACCGCTCACGCATTGGCGTGGGTATTTCGCGAAGCAGGAAAACTGATTCCTTCGGGTTCGACCGTTCTCGTCAATTTGTCGGGTCGTGGTGACAAGGACGTCGCCCAGGTTCTCGAGATCCTCCGGAGTCAGTCGTGACGAGTTTGGACGTTGCCCTGCGCGGCGTGCGTGACGGGGGTCGCAAGGCTCTCGTCCCGTACTTCGTGGCGGGACTCTCGGACGATTGGCCCGATCACGTTCGCGCCGCCGTGCACGCGGGTGCCGACGCGGTGGAGATTGGCATACCTTTTTCGGACCCGATGATGGACGGGGTCGTGATTCAAGAGGCCGCCGACATCGCCCTGCGCCGGGGTACAACGCTGCTCTCCATCTTGGACGAATTGAGTGCCCTCGACGTCGGCGTGCCGTTGGTAGCAATGACCTACTACAACCTCTTTCACCACCTCGGTCTCGAGCGTTCCGCCGGTGCATTGCGCGCTGCTGGCATCTCGGGGACAATCGTGCCGGATCTTCCTATCGAGGAACTTGGTCCCTGGCAGAGCGCCTGCAACGACCAGGACGTCGCGTGCGTTCTCATGGTGGCGCCGTCGACACCACTCGATCGCGTGGAACGCGTCAACGCCTTGTCGCAAGGATTCGTGTACGCGTCGGCGCGCATGGCGGTCACCGGAGCGGCGAGTGATGGAGGACACGCGGCTGACGTCGTGCAGCGCGTTCGCCTCAGCGGCGACAAGCCCGTCTACGTCGGTATTGGTATCACCACGCCGCAGCAGGCGGAGACCGCGGCGGGATTTGCCGACGGCGTCATCGTCGGCACCGCGCTTGTCCAGCGTCTGCTCAACGGTGAAGGAGCTGCGGGCGTGGAGTCTTTTGTCGGCGACCTACGACGCGCTATTGATGCTGCGTGAAAATCACGCTGCCGTTGTGACCACCGAATCCGAAAGAATTTGACAGCACCGACCGCACGTTGGCCCGCCGTGGCTGCGCGAGCACGACATCCAGATCAATGGCGGGATCAATCTCGGTGGTGCCCGTGGTCGGTGGAATGCTGTGGTGTCGCAGAGTCAGAACGCTCACGACGGCTTCGAGAGCGCCCGCCGCGGCGAGTGAATGCCCGAGGTAGCCCTTCACGGAGGTGACCGGAATGGCGCGGTCAGCGAAGAGCGCCCGGATCGCGATTGATTCGGCGAGATCATTCAAGGGGGTCGACGTGCCGTGGGCGTTGATGTGGTCAATGTCGGTCGGTTCGAGCTCGGCGTCGGCCAGTGCCAGCTCCATGCAGGACAGAGCACCACGTCCTTCGGGGTCAGGCGCCGTGATGTGGTGGGCGTCCGCAGTGGAGGCCGCACCGGCGACTTCCCCGTAAATGACAGCTCCTCGGGCGCGAGCGTGATCAAGATCTTCGAGAATGAGGACGCCGGCACCTTCGCCCATCACGAAGCCGTCGCGATGTGTGTCAAAGGGCCGTGAATGTCCCGACTTCGACAGTGCGGTCATGTTGGCGAAGCCCGCCTCGGAAATAGGCGTAATGACCGCCTCAGCGCCTCCGACCACGGCTACCGAGCATCGTCCGCTTGCCACCAGTCGCGCCCCGTAACCCACCGCGTGGGTGCCCGCGGCGCACGCCGTCGTAATGGTCTCGCATGGTCCACGTAGGCCAAATCTCATGGACACGGCGGCGGCCCCGGCGTTGGGCATCATCATGGGCACCATGAACGGAGAGACACGCTGTGGTCCCTTCTCGCGCATGACCTCGGTTTGCTCGAGGACGCTTTGCAGACCGCCTATGCCAGTGGCGATGATGGAGGCCCCGTCAGCACATGTGTCGGGTAGTCCACTCTGACGCCACGCCTCGTCGGCCGCAAGCAGGGCGTAGAGAGCAAAAGGATCGAGTCGACGCAGTTCCTTCGGTCCGCCGAGGTGACTGGTCTCCACAGAGGGAACTCGACGGGAGTCGGGAGGTGTTCCGAGGTTGAGGGCATCCCACAGCGCGTCAGCGCCGCTTCCAGCGCAGGACACAGCACCCATGCCCGTGACAACCACGCGTCGACCCCGTACCGGGCCTTGTGGAAGTAGGCCGATGCGCACTTAGATCTTCGCGTAGATCAGCTCGAACGCCTGTCCGACGGTGCGGATGTCTTTGAGCTCGTCCTCGTCGACTTCGATGTCGAAGGTCTCTTCGAGCGCCATGACCAGCTCGACCAAGTCCAAGCTGTCAGCACCGAGATCATCTCCGAACGTCGCCTCGGGCGTCAACTGGTCGACGGTGACCGCGAGCACCTCAACGGCATTGTCATTGAATTTGGCGAGTGCCTCGTTGCGGTCCATGGAAGTTCCTTTCGTCGCAGGCGATCGTATCGCTCTTCGACGATTTGAGAGCGTCTAGAGACCCATCGCAAGTCCGCCGTCCACGGGAATCACGGCTCCCGTGATGTAACGAGCGGCGTCACTGGCGAGAAAGGCTACGACTTCAGCAATGTCAGATGGTTGTCCTGTGCGGCCGAGGGGAATCAACGAAGTGAGGGCCGCAGCCGTGTTGCCCAGGGCGGCCGTCATGTCAGTGTCGATGAAGCCGGGGGTGACGACATTCACGGTGACGCCCCGACTCGCGACCTCCCGAGCGAGCGAGCGAGCCAGGCCCACGAGCCCTGCCTTGGCGGCGGCGTAGTTCGCTTGCCCGGCGACTCCGAGAAAAGGACTGACCGAGCCAATGAAGATCACCGAGCCACGTCGAGCTCGAATCATGGACGAAAGTGCCGCACGAGCGGTAAAGAACGCTCCGTCGAGGTTGACCGAAATGACTGAACGCCACTGTTCGTCACTCATTCTCACTGCGAGACCGTCGTTGGTCACGCCGGCGTTCACCACGACGGTGTCGATAGCGCCGTGATCGGCCACGATCGACTTGAGCGCGGCCGTGACTGCCGCCCCGTCGCTCACGTCGACCGACATCGACAGGAGTACGTCACCGGGACTTTCACCCGACCGCGAGAGGCATGCCACGCGGGCCCCGGCGTCACGAAAAGACTCGGCACAGGCGCGACCGATGCCCCGGCTTGCACCCGTGACGATAACTAAGGGGGATTCGCTCATGGAGTGGCCCCGGCCGCGAGAGAGAAACCTTCCAATTGTGAAAAGGAGCGAATCCGTTTGATGAGTCCCGTCAGCGTCCCCGAGGGTGGCATTTCGACGACCCGCTCCACGTGCTCCGGCGCGGCTTGAATCATCTTGTCGAATTGCACCGTGGAGGTGAGTTGAGACGAGAGTCGTTCCCGCCACAAGGCTCCGCCGCTGTGCCAATGACCATCCACGTTGGACCCGATGAGGGCACTCGAGTCGCCAAAGGTGACGTCGCGCAGGGCGGCATCCACACTCGGCTGAGCCGATGCCATGAGCGGCGAGTGGAAAGCACCACCAACGTTGAGAACACTGGCCCGACGCCAACCAAGTTCCTTGTGGCGCTCGAGAAGGTCCTCCACGGCGTCCACTGTTCCACTCACGACAATTTGACCGGGACCATTCACATTGGCGATATAGAGATGAGCCTCATTGTCGAGCGCCGCCATTGCATTCTCGTCGGGTCCCATGAGCGCCACCATGGTGCCGGGTTGTGCCACTGCGGCCTGCGCCATGGCGCGTCCACGAGCAGCCACGAGATGCGCTCCATCTTCCAAACTGAGTACTCCGGCGGCGACGAGGGCGGAGAACTCTCCCAAACTGTGGCCGGCGAACGCCGCGGGAGGTTCTTCGTGATCACGCCACGCGTGCCACCCCATCAGTGAAAGGGTGAACGTCGCCAATTGTGCGTTGTCGGTACGGATTACTTCCTCGTTGGGTGCGGTGAGAAGTAAATGAGCCACGTCGACGTCCGTCAATGAGCTGACTTTCTCGACGATCCACCATTCGGTCCGATGGCGCCAGTCATCGCCTGACGCGACGGCTAGCGAACCTTGACCGGGAAACACGACGAGGGTGTGGGACGTGATGGCAGTACTCACGTCGTCCAACGTAACAGCGTGCCCGGAGTGGGACTCGAACCCACACACCCTTGCGAGTAGAGGCTTTTGAGGCCTCCGCGTCTGCCATTCCGCCATCCGGGCTGCG
>Ga0208872_1000715_pt1 | contig 22573 bp, 17 predicted proteins | sample CryBogCBH12Aug08_FD_185508 | JGI IMG/M metagenome (GOLD analysis project Ga0208872, IMG submission 185508) | Freshwater microbial communities from Crystal Bog, Wisconsin, USA - CBH12Aug08 (SPAdes) | ecosystem: Environmental > Aquatic > Freshwater > Lake | place: Crystal Bog, Wisconsin, USA...
GATCGCCAGACCGCCCGGTCCAGCCAGGAAGATACGGTGATCCCCCGCAATCGCAATGGCCTCTGTCGACCATCCCTGTGTGGACCTCGACCACTCTGAATTTGACCAGATATGTAATAATCCTCCCTCGTCGCCCCCCACAACCATAACGCTGCCGTCCGATGAACACGCCGTACACGATCCACGAGGCGTTTGCGGCGTCCACATCTCCCCGTAGTTTGAGGTCGTGTACACCTCCCCGCCACATGTGGCAATCGCGACCATACCGTCCGAAGAGCACGAAATCGACGACCAGTTTCCATGTATACCTCCGTCCGTCCACGACGTCCCCGAATCCCGGGACGACCATACGTACCCGTTCGAACTGGCCACGTACACGACTGGAGCACCCGTCGCAGCCGCGATCGAGGACCACGATCCGAACATCCCTCCCGGCTGATTCGGGAGTCGAACAGAGACCGGAGATCCGGCTATCATAACAACCGAGTACACGTAAATATTGTTGATCGCGTACATATACTTCCCGTTCCCGTACTCTACGCCACACCACTGCGTGAGAGCATTGCTGTCGCGAGACCACTGAATCGTTCCATAACTTATGCTATTTGATACCTGCATCGGACCATACAGCCCTCCGCCCGATACATCAATGTACACATCCCCCACATTCGCGAGACGCGTGGGGATTCCGTGCCCTGTAAGGATACTTGTACCGTTCGATCCGGCAGGACCGGCAGGACCCGGGGCTCCAGCGAGACCGTCTTTCCCCGGCACACCTGCGGGTCCCTCTACGCCCGCCGACCCCTGGAGACTCGATACGTGCGGCCACGGACTTGCGTTCACAACGATGTTTTCGGGTACGCATCCAACGATATGACGGCCATTCGAAGACAGGGCCAAAGACGACCACGATGCCGTCGGCGAGCCGATCTGCTCTACCCAATTGGATCCCCCGTCGAAACTTACCGCTAACCGTCCTTCCTCCTCTCCCACTACGATCGTTGTTCCGTCCGGCGAAACTCCGACCCGGTTTCCGTTCTGCGATGTAGGTGTCCACGTCTCTCCAAAGTTCGAGCTCGCGTACACTGCTCCTCCTCCCCCCGCCGCAGCCAGCATCAGGGTTCCATTGCTGTTCATTCCTACCGACGACCAGTTCATGTGCGGTCCATTACTTGTCCACGAGATCCCCGCGTCCGTGCTTGTCCATATCTGACCCGCATACCCGGTCTCATCAACCCCCTGCGACGCGATCATCACCTTGCCGTCCAGCGATACGGCCGAGCTTGTCCATACTCCCATACCCACCCGATCCGGAATCCTCCACGCCGCCCCTTCGTCCGTGCTCACAAACAAGTTGCCGTACACTGTTCGTCCGCCCATACTGTTCGACCCCTGCGTCGCAACAGCGACCGCTCCATTTGACGAACATGCGACCGACGTCCAGTTCCCGTACGCGTTGGGCGAGGGGCTCCAATGACCCGAAACGTACTGGTGAATATATCCCATATGACCGTTTATATCCGTATGCGGTGCGGCATATATGTGCGTTCCGTCGGAGGAGTACGTCACTCCAGCCCAGTGTCCGGGTATACCCTGTGGCTTGAGTGTCCAGTGGGAGTTGGAGGCAGTATAGGTTCCAATATACACGTCGTCGGTCCCGCCCAGGACGATCGTTGTTCCGTCCATTGACGACGCAACCGACGTCCATGATCCGGACACTCCCGAAGGTGTGGGGGACCACTGGTACTGAGAATTACTGATTTCGTTGTACGTCAGCGTTTCTGCCGACTTGGGTCCGTAAATGATCCGGGTATTTTTATCGAAGTACGTATCTCCCGGGAACCCGAGCGTACAAGACGGCTGTCCCGGCATGTAAATGAACTGCGAACCGGTCATACCCGCCGGACCCGTAGCTCCGTCCACACCCGTGGCTCCAGCTACACCCGTTGGACCAATATGTCCAGTCTCACCTATCGGACCCGTTGCCCCAATCAGACTTGTGGCAGGAACCGCTCCTCCAACCACCTGAATTTCGAACCAAGGGTATGTTCCCGACCCCCCTCCCTGGAAGTCGACGTTTCCTCCAAAGTACCGCACACGACCTGTTCCAGGGTAAATATCGTTCATGCGAAAACTGATGATCGCCGGCGTAGACCCCGACACCGTGAGAAACGCTTCGGCCGGAGCACCTGCCGATCCGTGTCCGCCGTGATTTCCAGTGTACGCCGTCTGTGCCGATCCAAATGCGACTCCCTCCGTCTCGTTGAACCACTGAAAACTGACAATCGGGCTCCCGAAATCCGTAGTCCACGTGGGAACACACCCCACAATACGGTAGGTCATACTTCCGCCAGGCCCGGACCCTAACTGAAACGATCCCTGTCCCAAAACCACGATATCCGGTCCAAACTGGGCATCCGTACTATCAAACGGTATGACCGTATTGGCATCCGGAGTCGACATAGATCGCGAGGCACCGCTGGAGAGAGATCCACGGAGAAAGCTCGCGACAGTTCCTACTGTATTCGGTGTTACAGATACAGGAGGAGTGCTCATCATTATTATTATAGCTCGTCATACATTTTCACGTAGTTCCAATCGCGGGTTCGCGAGTATCGTACGCTGGGTTCTGAACCGTAGACGGAACCCCTGACATCACACGGAGGAACCCGAACGGTCCGTTTGTCTCATTCAGCTTCGTGTTCACCGACGGCCGAATGGATTTCGGCAGAATACCCATCGGGCTCTTCTCGTTCAGTAGCCCGTCGACAAGTACTGTGAACACAGCCGTCAGCACCAGCGAAATGATCAGGTCGCGAGTTCCCACGAACGCAACGGCAAACACTAGAACTTGGCGGAGGATGGAGTTGGTGAGGTACTCCTTCTGCGTCTCCGACAGATCTATGGTAATGAACTTGCTTCCGATGTTCAGGAAGATCATCATGAGTCCCGCAAACAGTTTGCTGCCATTGATACTCTCAAGAAGCATATTATTCAAGTACGACATTAAAAGGGGGCAGCATTCATGAGGCTGAATTTCTCGCTTCCCTTGGTGGCAGGCTCACTTGTGGTAGCCTTGTCTCCTGCGGGCTCTGGCGACTTTTCTACCGAGTCTCCAGATGAAGCTGTCGCCTTCTTGATTCCCGCCGCTACGGGGTTCTCCTTCTCCTTCTTCTTGTCCTCCTTCTTGGTCATCGTCTTGTCGTCCTTCTTGCCCGCGTACTCGCGAACGGGAATGGACAGAACGACGGCCAGAGCCGCGACGACTGCCACCAGGAGAGAGACACACGCACCGAGGTAGACTACGACTGCTAGAGCAGCCAGCTGGGCAACGGGCGATGCCAGGAAGTTCACGACTCCTACAGGTGCGGGGCGGGTGAAGAACACGATGTACAGCACTAGAGCACCGGATACGATGTACTGGAGGTTCTTGGAGATGGCCATTATTACTTTATCCCTGATTTTTTCTACAGTGAAAGGACAATATGGCATCGTATGCATCCTTAGACGAAGCCTTCGGTGGATCGTATGGCAAAAAGGGGAAGATCAAGGACGAGAACAAGGTGTACAATTCCCCTACCCGCCGCACCGAGTCAGCTCTCCAAGAACACTCTGACGCCATCAAGACACTCACCAGTACTCTACCCATCGCTTCGTCCGATGATGAAATGGCCAACAATTACAGCCCTGCCCGCATGTCTGGCAAGGCTCACTCTGGATCTAACCAGATCGAGCCGTTCAGTGTTCGGGACTACAAGAGCCCTCCAATTCCCCCTTCGTTCGGGTTCGCCTATGCTCCCCCGGAACCGTCCAGCGATCCCCGTGGTCAGTGGGATGATCGCCTCGACCGCCTTGTGCGAAAAATGGAGCGTACGACCGCTGGGGGCGGAGAGACCTCGACCCACGATCTCCTACTTTACATTTTCACTGGCGTGTTCATGCTCTTCGTCCTGGACACCTTTGTCCAGATCGGTAAGCGGTCATCTAAGTAGACCACTCCTCCACCCAAGCCGGCCAGTTGTCGAGAGAATCCTCAACAACTCGCATGATCTTGTCGAGCGTATCCTTACGCATCAGAACATCGCAACGAGGCACCAATGTTACCGGGTAGCATGGAATATCGAACTGGAGGTAGTGGAAGGGTTCATTGTCGACCTTCAGGAGCTCGGAGATGTTCTCCAGATAGTCAAGAACATCCGAACGGCTCTTCACGAACATCACAGTATTTGACTGTGAGAAGTTCGACTTGTGGTTGATACGCCAGTCGTTGTGGGCGGCACCCCGAGAAATCGTGAAGATCTCGTCCTTCAGCGAGTTGGCGTTGTCGCGGACAATACGGAGCTGGATGATGGGAACGGGCATTCTGGTATGCCTTCCCTTCATTTTAAAAATGACCTGATCCGTTTTACCGATTTAGAAGGACTAAACAATTAAAAGACATAATGGACTCGCTTATTCTTTATAAACCGCCCTTTCCACTTGTTCGAATCGGATCTCAAACCGGTGACGGGGGGTATATGGTATGCGATCTTCCTGGATCATACGACATTATTATTGCCTGCGGAGTATCCGATAACATAGATTTTGAAATTGATTTTTGCAGTCGTTACCCCGCTCTCAAGTGTTTTGCTTTTGATGGAACTGTGGAGTCTCTGCCAAAGACGGCGAACAATGTTACCTTTGTAAAACAGAATGTTGGAAACGGAAGCAATGGAACTACAAATCTCAAGGAATACATTGGCGATAACCAGAACGTATTTCTAAAGATGGATATCGAAGGCCACGAGTTTCGCGTATTTCCTGAACTTGTAGATGTAATGCACCGGATTAAACAGATTGTTGTGGAAATACACTCTCCCGGCGATATCCAACTCCATCCTACATATTTCAAGGGTCTGTCTGATATTACTCATCCAGTCATGTTCAATATGATAGAGATGATTAACAAAACGCATACTCTTGTTCACGTTCATCCAAACAACGGGTGCCAAGTGCATACCTATGAAGGGACTCTTCTTCCAAATGTGTTTGAATGTACGTTTGTTCGCAATGAGTTTTTAGACTCGAAGACTAAAAATACATTACCTTTACCTATGAGTTTTGATGTGCCGAATGTTCGAGAGAAATCCGTAATTGTGTTTAATGGGTATCCTTTCCGAAATGCTGGAGGATCATCATGAAGAACTTCATGAAGTCTCGGGCCTTGGTGGAGTTGGTGGCACGAATGTACTCCCCGAACTCCTCAATATGTGCGACGTCAGCGTCAAATTTGATTGAGTCCACGATTTCGTCCACCCTCTGGCGGAAGACAGAATCGTAGACATCGTAGTGGTCGTAATCAATGAACTGGTCAGCCAGAAGAGCCACAAAGGATCGGAGTTCGTCCAGGCGTGATTCGATGTCGGGGGTGGGGGGAGGCAGGATACGCTTGCGGGTGGTCATTCTTGTTGTTGTGTAGAGTTGTAGGCCGGCCACGATCCGTTTTCTAGACTACGAACGGATCCGTTTTTACACTAGGGTCCCCACGACCCACACTGTGGCCGCAGCCGAGACCTGGGCCGCAAGGTAGACCATGAACATGCTGGTGGACATCTTTCCCGCAAGGTACGCCCACACGGAAATGCCCGGGTTGAAGTGGGCGAACGACATCTTGCCCACCGCCGCAATCGCAAACGCTAATGCGGCGATCACGTACAGCGGGTTTCCACTGAATGCTACCGCCGAATAAAACAGAAGGGAACCCAGATACTCAGCATAGAACTCGTACATTTATATCTGAATCACAAAAAACGAATGCCTCAGAACAAATACAGGGGGAAGGTATGTCCACAATCACACGCAACGGCTATAAAGTCCCAAAAAGCTCCATAGACGATCTCGAGAAACTCAAGAAGGAATTGACCGTGAAACCCTTTGTTCCTACCGTCTTTGTCAATCCTCGGTACGTCAAGAAGTATGCCGTGTTCGGCGAGACCGAGAACTTCGTGTACGTCCCTAAACAGTTCGGTATCGCCCAGTGGGGCTCTGCTCCCCTCGATATCGTGGCCACCTCTAGCGATAGATGGACGTTTGCCGGATCGGTGCGTCCCGCCCAAGTGGAGGTCGTGAACTCGTACCTGAAACCAGAACCCCATGACGGGATGATCTGTCTCCAGACTGGCGGCGGCAAGACTGTGTGTGCCCTCTACATCGCATCTCAATTGAAAGTCAAGACCTTGATCGTGGTTCATAATACGTTCCTACTCGACCAATGGGTTGACAGAATAAAGGCATTCCTACCCAATGCCAGAATCGGTGCACTGAACGACGACGAATCAAACGATGTTAACATCAAAAACTTCACGATCCGCAGGTATCCTGATGGATCGGTCAAATACAAGAACGGAGACGATACCCCGCACTTCAAACTTATCAAGAATATCAAGAAGAATGAAGTTTCGGAACTCGCAGATGTCATCGGATGCAGTCGTACAGTTGAAGATATCATTGCGAAGATCCCGGAGTTTGCCCAACAGTGCGATATTACGATCGGCATGCTTCAGCGTATATCTATGAGTGAAATCCCCAAAGAGGTCTTTCGAGGATTCGGTCTCACTGTCATCGACGAGTGCCACCATATTGCCTCCGAAGTGTTTGTCCAAGCCTTCCAGAAAATCACCTCCAAACATATGCTTGGATTATCGGCAACACCCGACCGCAAGGACGGACTGATGTACGTCATTGAATGGTTCCTTGGCCCCATCCTCTACCGCTCCGAATCCGGTGATAAAGTGGACGAAGCCGTACACGTCGAAGTGTACAAACACGAACCCGCAGACCTGGAATTCAATAAGGTTCTGTACAACAACCAGGGTGTCATGAACGTTGCGGGAATGGTGAATAAACTTGCCAGCTTTGAACCACGAACCGATCTTCTGGTCAGGATCATCAATGATATCCTCGAAAAGGAACCTGATCGCCAGCTCCTTGTCTTATCGGATCGCGTCCAGCACTGTAAGGATATCTGTGCCAAACTCGATCCTGCTGTAGCTGCCATCCTCGCCCAGAACGTTGCCTCGTCCAAACGAGCCGAGTTCTGTGCGTCCAAGAAAGTCTTGATCGCCACCTACTCCATGTGTAAAGAAGGCTTCGACGTCGCCACCCTGAACACTCTTGTTATGGCCACTCCCCGCCCCGACATCGACCAAATTGTCGGACGCATTCTGCGGACCGAACGTTCGGTGCGTACAATTCATCCGTTGATTGTTGATCTTGTCGACTCCACGTTCCGCCGGCAGTTCCAGGCTCGCCTGAAACTTTACAGAGACCGTAACTATGTGGTGGACGAAATGGAAGTATAAATCTAATCTAAATATAATGTCAGGATCCCCCAGACCACTCGGATCGTTCGATGAAGAAATGCTTTTCCCCGACGATATGTCCCCTATCCCACCCCGACCACAACAACTTGTCAGACCGGTTGCCAAACGGTTTTTGCCCGTTCCAGGGAAACGTATACGACCAGAACACGTATCTATTCCCGTCGCCCCTCCTCCCATTCCCACATTCTACGATCCCACTGGCCGAATTGAACGTCGCAAATCAGCGTTTTCCCTGAATGTAGACTCTGTCGTCAAATCCCCTCTCCGTCGGACCAAGAAAGCGGGATCTAGACGCCGAAAGGCCCGCGGGTTTCGTAGTCGCAAGGCATCACGGGCGACCCCTCGACGATGAAATACGTCAGATCTATCCCGCGAGTGTGCGACACCAACTCAATGTGATCCTCCAGACTCCAGTGGAACCGCCGAATGGTTTCTCTTAAAGACTTGGAAATATTAAACACAGCATCAAGTTCCGTGGGAACCACGGATTTGCGGGTGTGATTCACGAAAAAGGTCTTTACCGTCATTTGGATGGGTAGATCCACACCATTAAAACCATTGCGAGCAGCAGAAGCGAACTGAAATACCCCTGAAACATTTCCCGATTATTGCGGGTTATAGGTATTCCCGCGATATTCAGCATGGGGTCCATGATCGTCACGTTCTGTCCGTGGAAATGCCGCTCGATCCTCGTGAACGGACATCCGTACCCCGACACATGGAAAAGGAAGATGGGGACAAAGAGTGCGATCAAAATAGGTCTCAGTCCTGGACGCACCACAAATACGGCCAGGAATAGGACAAATATGAATTCGTGTAAACCAAAGAGAACCCAACCGAGGTTCCCCATGTATCTTACTACTACTTGGAGAGAATAGAACGGGAACAGAGAATGTACAGGAACAGGGCATTGATCACCGGGATCGCGAATGCCAGGATGCTGCGGACCAGCAGACCCCAGCCCTTGCGGCCCTTTGACGAAATAATGACAAACACATCAGAGACAACCACGAATCCAGCTAAGAGAGCCACCAGACCGAACATCAGGTAAAAGTAGCGGCACACGTTCGCACTCGTAATGCTCTTCATCCACGCCGGCTCGCTCGAAGGTAGGAGATCCATTTGTTTATACATCCCCTAACATTTTTTACTCACTCCTCCTCGAACGTTGCCCATTCCCCTGTTTCTTTCTCCCGCCGATCCCCGTAATCCCCGTAATCCACTTCCAGCTCCTGTTCTCCCACCATCGGAATCTCGCCGTCCCCGCCCACATCCCGCTCATCGTTCAGCCCCTCTTCTGGAACATCCCCCTTATCTTGTGGCTGGTCCGATGACGACGTGAGGGGATTGTCGCCGTCCATCCGCTCATGTAACTCTTTCATGAACGCCTCGCGGTCGTCCTTCGTAATGAGGTACGGTGCCAACCCCAGATCAATGAGTTTTGTCGTGATATCGCGGAGGGAGTCGGGCAGGCGACGCAGACGCAGACGGAACTCGTCGCGTTCCAGGGCCTTGTGTGCGTCCACGGCCACCCGGTTCTCGGATGCGGTCGATATCAGTGCCCTTACCGTCATATCCGACTTGTACACCCTCTCAAATTGCGTTTGAACTGCCTGGTTCTCTGAGACCTTCTGCGACAATTCGAAAATGAATCCTCGGTACACATCACGCATAAACGACGGATCGCCCTCCGACATCGTCACCGATTCGCGGACGTGACCTACGTACTCACGCACTGCGTCCGATGCGACCGTGTCCTCCACGACAATTGTGGCCGCCCGGAGCAGGAGACCAAGAAGCACTCCCGGCTTGTCCTGGTTCTTGGCGTCCACTACAAATTTTGTCTCCCCTCCTTTCGCTTTCAATTTCAGCCGCCGAGCCACCTCCGTTTTCTCGATCGTGACCAGCATCGGCGGAGCAGGGGAGACGACAATCTGGTGTTTCCTCGATGGTTTCAGAGTATCCGTGATCACGAACGGAGCCTGGTTGAACGAGAACCGCGTCGTCGGCACGATCCACGGAGTATCCATCATACACGTGTACCGCATCTCCGCCTCTGTCATCACCGAGTCTGCCGGCCGCAAGAACGTTACAGCCTTCTTCGGCAGGACGGGAGGAGGCACAAACGACTGGACGGGAACGTACCCGACCGCCACCGCATCAAGTCCATCTTTCGCATCCGTCAACTGTGCCGCAAACTCTTTCGCAAACTGGTTCTTCAGCGACGAAAGCACCACCCGCCGAGTGGATTTCCGATCGTTCAGCAGAGTTCTTAAAAATATGACCGACGATCCGCGGAAGGTCGAGGGGTACGATTCAAACGTCTGAATAAGGGCATTCAGCAGGGAATCAACGAAGGGCGAATCGTTCATGTCGTCTGTATCCCTCGGAAACCCTCGGAGAACGAGCGGCTTTGACCCGAATGACCGACGAGGAATCAGTTGCGGCCGGTGGGTCTGTAGCAGCACAACGACCGCATTGAATCCGAAAATCGCCAGGGCTACGTCCACATCCGCACGCTTCTTTCCTGAGATACGGGCCCTCAACTTATCCGATTCCCGACGCACAAAGTCAAGGTACGGTTTCAGCTGCCCCTGTTCTGGAACCACCTGGATGAGAGACAGGAGGAGGAACATAATATCCTCCCCGGGATTCACAGTCTTGAACTCCGCCTGAAGACTCTTCAGCGATTCCGTGAAACTCACATGCTTTCCTCCTCCCCCCTCCGCAGAAATACGCTCAGCCTGTTTCAGTACCCTTCCATGCTCATCAAACTGATCCTGCGACTCAATGACGTCTGACACCCGCTCCCCCGAATACTGACATACGTAAAACCCCGAATCGCGGACACACCACTTTTTCAGGAACTCCTGCGGATCCTTGGCGTAGGATCCACGCAGAACTTCCAGCTCGTGTTCGCAGACCAAGAACGCCCCTGTCTCCTTGTCCGAGTACACGTGATTCACAAGAGGTGCGTCTTTTACTAAAGCCTCAATGTCGTACAGCTTATCCTCCGGCGTCTTCGTCTCATCGTCCAGAATCGAGACAATCATCAGACGGGTCTCGTTGTGCGACTGTGCGGGTGCGGCCGGCACAACCTTGGGAAATGATGGTTTGTAGTAGTCTGTGTACCCTTGAAGAAGCTCACGATACGTCTTGAGAATCTGCTCGTCTGTCCCAGGAATCCAAGGTTCTTTTCCCACATACGGTGCGTCCGCCCGCTCGTTGTGAATGAACGAAAGCGGGAAACATCCATGACCAGGCTTGTAATCGGTCTTCACTGCCTTGTCTGGGCACGATTTACCCGGGTGTCCCACCGCTCCACAGCTCGCACACTTTGGGTACCGGTAAATTCCCCGCGTCAGAAAATCCGAGAATCCCGTGATTTCCGGGGGCAGACAGTCGTCGGCCGTCCCGTCAATCACCCCAGAATCGGGAAGCACAACGGGCGGAGGGATGGCCGCGACTCCGACGTTGCCTGCCTGCGACAGAAGTACCCGGCACACTAGAGCTCCCCCATCCACCTGCGAACTGAGCCACATTCGCGACGACAGGGCAGGATACCACGCAGTCTTGTACACCTCCAAAATGTTCTTTGACGGTGCGTCCGTATCCCCAAGAGGGAACGCGAGAGTCTGTGCCGGCGGCATCTCGTCCACTGCCGCTTCCGGCGGAAACTTAGTCGTCCACAGTTTATCCGGGACATCACGCAGCTTGATGTCGAATATTTTGAGGTATTTCAGACCCTCAGTGTACGGCTTCGGCGTCTCGGGAACCGCGTGCGTGAATATCGCCTCCATCGTCGGCAGGAGTTCAGGGAGAGGTTCTACAGAATCAATCGTCATGGGGTCGGGGTGTACGGACAAGAACGGATGGTCGGCCAGCGGTGCGGGAGGAGCGAGTGGAGGGTTGTCCACGCTGTACTGCGTGAACTTCGCCACATCCTGCGTATCCTCCCGAAAAACAGCGGTCGTAGAGTACGTCCCGTCCTCCCGGTAATTGATCTTGGTATACCGAAACCTGTCTAGGAATATATGCTTATCAATCTGAGTACGGCCGTTGACGTACACTGGAACTCCGTCCCCTGCCGCATAGTACACTCCCGACCGGGGAATCGAGTCGAGCAGTACAATGTAGTAATTCGGCGACAGACGCGAAGCATCAGAAAACAGGGGCGACCATTTCTGTCTCCAGTCGTACTGCGTATACTGTACCGCATTCGTGTTCGTGTAATGAACCCACGGCAAGGTGAGTGGACGCTCGTACTCCTGCTGCCCAAACCCTTCCTCCGTCTCCCGCACAACCCTCTTGTGAAGCAGGGTGAACGAATCCACCTCGTACTCTGCCTTACGAATCGCCGCTTTCGGAATACGCCCCGACGTCGGCAAGAGCTTCTCGATGAAATCTGATGCCTGCTCTTCATACGTGAAAAAGCGGATTTCCTCCGGCCGCTGAACCTCTTCTTCAAATTCAAATTCTTCGACGACTTGGTATTCGCTTTTCTCGAATACCAGTTCCTCGGCACTGCTCATCTTACTTATCAATACCAGAAATTGTCTGATCGCACAACTCCACAATCACCCTGCCAATCGTGTCGAGAACTTCTTCTGGCGTCTTGGTCGTCAGAAACCGGAAACGCATCTCGGGTCGCAGAGGGTGAGGGACATCGTAGTCCGCCACAATGTCCTTGTCCGCCTCGTATGCCACAATTTGGGCAAGTCCGCCAACCGTATGTCCCTCGACCGTCGACACCACCTCGTACGTATTCGGCTCGGCCTTCCGAATCACCGACTCCTTGCCCGCCTTCACCCACGCGATCGTCTTCGCCTTGAGAATTGCCAGGGCTTCACGCAGCAGGTCGCGAGCGGGAACTACGCCAATACTCTCCACCGTGAAATCGAACCAGTCCGGGCGACCCTTCTCGTTCGTGTGGATGACCCGCTGCTTGTGGAATACGTCGAACGTCTGCTTGTCGGCATGCTCTTCACGCAGGAGAGCAGCCTTCTCCTCGTCCACGTGGATATTGTACGTCGCGACACACACATGCGACGCCCGGGGATTAATGGTCAGTCGAGCCGTCAAATGAACTGTTTCGCCCGCCTTGAGCTTCATGAAGTACAGAGGCTTGTCAAGATCCCGGTCCTTCATCAGAATGTTTGATCGCGATCCGCTGATCACGAAATCGTCCGTCGTGACAATCGTAGGCTCCGTCACCTGGGGAAACCGCAGCTCAATCCGAGTATCCCGAATCACATCTTCCTCCGTCGGACGAACGTTCACCGGGATCATTTCGGTACGGTGCCGCATCAGCTCGTGCGGCATCAGGGTCGTATTGTCCAGGATCTGGACGTCCGTGATTTCTACCACCGGCATTTCGTTGAGCAGGATTCGGCGAATGGCATTGACAAATTGGGGGGGCACGCCGCGGATCTGGAATGTCATCCCGAACCCGCCGAACTGCGTAGACTTGGAAGGGATCATTTCTATGGCTTCAGACATCCGTTCGTTATTGAAGTATTCGTTTTTATCTACTTGAAATTTAATGTCCACAAACGCCTACGTCCCCATTCTCTTTTACAGTGACAAGTGTGCCAACAGTAAGGAGGTGGTGGGAACGATTCAGGCACTGAACAAGGCCTCGCTGTTCCGGTTCGTCGACGTTCTCACGACCCCCCGCCAGTTCCTGCCTCCCGACCTGAAAAGTGTTCCCAGCCTCCTCTTCCCCCAGACGAAGCAGATGGTCGTGGGCAAAGCCAATATTTTCGCCCATCTGTCCAAGCCCGTCGAGAGCCGCCGCGAAATACCCGCCCCCCGTGCTCCTGCTACCCAGCCCGCCGAACCCATGTTCTGGTCCTTCAACGAGTCGGCCCTCACCACCGGGTACTCTAGCTTCGACGGCCAGACCAAGCTCCCTGACGACCAGCTCCGATACTCCTATCTCGACGGCGAGATCAAGACGTCGGGACAGGATATAGTCCCTGGAGGAACCATGGACGGAGAGGGCGGAAGCAAGACGGGCCGGAACAACGATGTGACCTCCCGTATGGAAAGCATGCAGGCCGTGCGTGAAGCCGAATTCAAGCCCACCGCACGGCAGTAATTTACAGATTTCGTGTATCTAACACATAATATGTCGGTGTATCTGAAGAGCTTTTTTCACCAGCTGTCCGAGGTGGTGGGCGAGCTGACGGAGATGTTCCCGGACGACCAGGATTTCAAGGTGTTCCAGACCTATATTTCTATGCTCCAGCGGACGAACCCAGGAATGGTTATTGATTCCTTTCACGAGTATGTCACACTCAAGTACGAAGACAAGATCACTTCACGCGACGAGTCCTTCTTTCTGGAGTATGCGGCCGCAGAGTACGCCAACGATATGCCCGATATCGTGGCAAAAATCAAGAGCTGCTGGGGCGTTCTATCTGACCCCAGCAAAGCTGCGATCTGGCAGTATATCTATATTCTCAAGGAGCTCTCGAAGAGGTACAAGGCTTCTGATTAATTGAACTGGGTACACTCCCAAGCATACGTATGATTGGGGTTGGAGTCTGGGACAAGCGGCGGCATCTCCAGGTCGGAGATACGCTTCTCCAGATTCATGACAATATCCTCCAGAGCCTTGATTCGAGAAGCGAGATGATCGTCATTATCATAGCGAAGATCCATAAGAACTTGTGCGGCCTGCTCCTCTTCCAACACATTGTTCTTCTTCATCTGCTTCACATACTCGTTCCGACGCTTCTTCTGGTCCTCAAACTCCAGGAACCGATAGAGACGATCCTCCTTCTGTTCACGAGTGCCGTGCGTCCGAGAACCGCGGGCAATCAGCTCCTCATCAATGCGAGACTCCGACATATGACAGACTGCCAACATCTTTCGTTTGTATGATCCTTATGACCGTAAAACCCTCACGATCCGTTTTTGCTAAAACGGATCATGATTGTTGGTGAGAGAGAGATCGCATACATCAGAAATGCCGGCTCTCTACTTTGTATTTACCATTCGCGACGACGATATCCTCAACTGCCGCATGGCCACCTATTCCCGCCAGAAGGCCGACGATGAGTGTCTCGTATGTCTCCAGAACCCCGACTACTGGGTCCGCATCGTATCCTTCCCCTGTACCTTTCACACTGGGACCCGTATCTGGGTATCACTGGATGATCATGAAGAGATCACGGACGTAGAGATTGTATCGGTTGTCGATCAGGAAGGGCTGATTTCCCAGGGTGCGGGCTGGGTGGATGATCTCGTGATTGTTTAGCCAGTGAGGTACACGTAACTGATCGTGACATACCCATCAGCCCCGGATCCACCACCTGGAGAGTTGGACGGATTGGTCGCGAACGCACTCGCACCAGCTCCACCGCCGCCTCCACACCCTACCGTCCTCGCATAGTTTCCAGTGCCGCCAATGTCAGTTTGCTGTGCTCCAGCTCCAATTCCGCCACCCGCACCTCCGTAATTCGAGTATCCGCCTCCAGACGATCCACGCGAAGATCCGCTGCTTCCGGTGTTTGACGTGTATGAACCTATGGGGACATTCGCAGCGGGTATAGATCCTTCACTTCCACCTCCACCCCCTCCTCCGCCGTTGATATTTGTGCCCTGCAGTCCGCCCGTTCCACCTGCTCCTCCTCCAGCATACCCGGTTCCCGCCCCACCTGCCGCACCGTTTCCACCTCCACCGCCGCCACCTCCAGACGCGTATGCCACAACGTACCCATCAACAGAAACGTACGACCCAGTCCCCCCTCCTCCACCGTTTCCTGCAGTTCCTGGCGTTCCAGTTTTTCCAGCTGTGAGCGTGATGACTCCTGGATCCTGTATTGGCCCTGTTCCTCCCGAGAAAATGAGCGTTCCCCCCTGTCCGCCCCCTCCTCCGCCCTGCGTCGATATCGCATTCGTGCCCCATCCTCCCGCACCTCCCGCTCCACCGCCTCCCACAATCAGCATATTCGTCACAATGAACTTTGTTGTCATATTCACGTTCGCAGTGATTCCCGCTGCCGTTGCCGTTCCAATGCGGTTTGTACACGTAATTATGCTTTTTGTACTCAGCAGTCCAAGTGAAAGAGACGCAAGCCCAATCACTACATTTGATCCTGGTGGGAGAGGTACCGCGTATGGTGAGCTCACACCATTTGCTGTGGTCGATCCGTAACTGATATTGTATGTTATTCCAGAAATACTTGTCCACGTAAGGTTTACATTGCTCACGTTCGAGTACCCCGTAATCGTCATGCCTGCAGGAGGGGCTGGAGGAGCCGATGTAGCCGACGCAAATACACTCGTGAATCCAACGTTCGATGTTCGGACTTGTACCAGCGTAGCAGATCCGCTGTTCGCCATCGTAGCATTGGTTGAGCCAGTGTTAGACAGGAACGCCCCATTCGAGTACACATCGTACGTCGGAGACGACTGGAAGTACGTATTTGTAGGAGCCGTCCACGTGACATACAACTGCGTGCCACCAGACGTTCCGCCAATTGTTACGCCTGTGGGAGGCGGGGGAGGGATGTATACCTCCGCGGGCGAATTACACGTGTTTGCTCCGCCGGTAGCAGCGACCGATAACACGTATAAGCCTGGCGACATGTTACAATCCGTATACCCAGCATTCTGAATTAAGTATGTAATCGAATCCGTGTTGGAATAGTATTTGCTGGACGTAATTGTCGGGTACGTACTTACCTGCGTTATATTGAACGTCTGAGATTGCGAGAAGACTGGATTGGTTATATTGATCACTAAAAACATGGCAGTGACCCCTCCGTAATTCGAGTACCCTGAAGCATACGACGGTCCTGCTGTATTTGCGTTTCCAGATGCTGTCTGGGCGTAAAATGACGGTCCGGGCGTAGGTGTTGTCCATACGTACTCTGAAGGTCCCGATATATTTTTCAAGGATGGCGTAATCGTGTATCCGTCAACTCCAGCTGGGGCGTTATATACGGTCTGTCCAGCATTATTCGCAACATACTGAAGTACTGAGGATGTCGGCTGGGGAGTACTTATGAGTGTTTGGAGGTAAGTATTCGATCCAAGAACCAGCTGAGTCAGTCCATCCGCCGAAACAGCCGCCGCCTGATATCCAGTAGAGTTTTGGAAATATGGGACAATGTACCAAGAATATCCTTGGTCGTACGATGTGAATACACTACCTGACAAACTATCACAAATTATCTGAATATCTCCCCCAAAAGACGTTATAGTCTTGTAAGATCCGGTAGAGCTGGGTACAGAAAATCCATTCCCACTTCCAGTAGGTAACTCCTGCCAACCTGTCGGATAAGCACTCTTTCCATAAACGTATCTAAATACGGATTGATTTGAAAGTGCGGTGGTGCCGTAAGGGTTATATGACGCAAGGATTATAGTGGCGTTAGAGTTGACAGAAACATTCGTATATGGTTCTGGAACTGGATTAGTACTACTTAGTCGACTATAAATCGGCAATAACGAGAATGTCTGTCCGTAATCCGTGCTGATGTACACAAGTCCACAGGGATTGTTTCCAGCCGCAGCAATGATGGTTGTTCCGTCGCCCGACCACGCAAGACCCGATCTCGCCCACTGAGTCTGTCCGAATACTGTTGAGGAGATTGGATTCGATGGACCATTGGCACCGTAAAATGCAAGGTTCGGGTACCCGCTCATGGTTGCGTAGTATACCGTACCCACCGAACTAGGAGTATACACAATTCGCGATCCGTCTGGGGACACTGCTACCGCTTGTATATTTGTTGTTGGTATCGTTATGTTCGACCACGGTGCACTGGCCCCAACATTGCTCGTCATCCACAGTCCTCCCGTCGTTGCCACCATCGCGGTTGTTCCGTTGAGTGCAATCGCAACGTTACTTGCAGTATATCCCGCACGCCCTCCGGGGTTTGTTGCACCCGTCCAGTTCAGTCCGCGGTTCAAACTGATCCAGATATTCGACCCTGTAGAACTGTCGTTGTCCGACGCAAGCATGATATTGCCGTTTGAGGACATCGCCACCGAGTTCCAAGTCTGTAATCCAGGAACTCCAGTGTACTGATTATATGTCCGAACCAGGGAGGTAGGCACAATGTTCCACGTATCTGCTGTGGGAGTACAGGGGTATATATTTATCCTGTTACTTCCACTTATGTACGACTCGCTCGCGTTCAATATGAATGGAGGCGTTCCCAGAGCAGTGCTTCCCGGAATCACCAGGTTCACGGATGTGGTAACCGTACTGCTGGAAAGCCCGTTGATCGTTCCGTACAACCTGAAGGTGTAATTGCTTCCCGCTGCCCGCGTAACTGGCGAAATCTGTACAGTTGACGTCGACGTCCCAGTAATGTACTGCGGCAGACCGGTCTGAACAATGGTTCCGCTTCCGTCTGTCAGTGTGTACGTTTCGAGAGAGAAACCCGGGTTTCCAGACGCCGTAAACGAGATGATTGTTCCGTTGTAGGAAGAATTGAAATTCGAAGGAGCTGGGCAGAACAGTGTGATGGGTGAACTTGTAACCTGCGTCGATGGAAGACCGTTTGATAACGCTATGAGTGAAAACCTGTAGCTGGTCCCATTGACTCCTGGCTCAGTAAACACGGAACTTGATACAACTCCAAGAGTATTGAAGGTTCCTGTCGTCAAGTTTGTCAGGAGGTATCCTGTTGGCTGTGTGATCGGAACATCCCATGAATTCGAAAGGTACAATCCCTGATTCGCGGTTATGAGATTCAATGGAGGGGAAATGTTCGTATCCACCCCCAAACTTGCGGTTGCCACCAATCCGTTGCTGTACGATGCCACTGTCAAGGCGTACTTCGTGTTGTTGAGGATAGGGAAGGTTATACTCGTAACCCCCGTCCCAACAGAAAGAGCTGCCGACAGCGTCTGGGTTGTCAGTGTGATCACAACCTTTCCATCCGTTCCTGCCGGACTTCCACCTCCCAGTGATGCCGAACCTCCCGATCCAAATCCAGGTAAGCCAGGTCCGCCACCATCCGATACCCCGCCGTTTCGGATGAATCCTAATCCTGAGACAGTGTACCCTCCACCTCCACCCGCATCCAGAATCAAGTACGGGTTCGCAGGGTTCGGAACGTATACTGTACTGTTTCCTCCTCCCGCCCCCGCCTGCCCCACATTGATAATGATTGTCGTATTGCTGTTCACGCTATACGTGTTCGACGCAAATCCTCCCGCTCCTACCGATCCACCCGCACCGTACGCGTACACCGAGACCAGCTCGGTCGCAAGCGTTGTGATGCTGTATATTCCCGGTGTGGAGTACGTGAGCGTACGCACGAAGGAGGTCGATGGGTCCCCGATCTGGTTTCCATTCGCATCGTAAACGATGTACGGAGTGTTTGGTCCATTCGTAGATGCCGCCTGCCATCTCAGTGTTGCCAAGTTTCCGAGCGTTGTCACCGCCAAGTTTGTCACAGGATTGACTCCTAGGAATACCGCCCCCGGTGCGACCTGTGTGCTGCAAATACTGTTGTGAAGAGCCGTGATCGCGAAGTTGTAGTTACAGTATACGCCCAGTGCAGCCGATGATATTGATATGTATAGTTCCGTCAAGTTCGACGACACGGTGAGGACGCTTCCGTAGTTTCCACACAGGTCTGTGACCGAGTACCCTCCGTTCGGGTATTGCGATGTTGCCACCGTCGGAGCGTTGGGGAAGTAGACTGTTTGCATTGCCGCTCCCCAGCTGAGAACGATTCCTGGTCCGTATGTCGTCTGTGTCACTGATGTGGGCGGATTTGTGAACAACGATATCGGGTTTCCGTACGTTGGCGTCGACGAAATGCCGTAGTACCATGTTACGATCGAGTACGTGTACGTCCTTCCAAACGCTGGCGAGAACGCCGATGATGATAGGTTAGAACCCGTCGTCACCGATGCCCCACTCTGATCGAAGATATTCCAGTAGTACGGAGGATTTGTCGTGGGTTGAACACCGTCTGCCTGTACTGGCGTTGTCCAGCTCGCCGTCACATTCCTTCCGACGTTCGACACGGAGAGAATCGATACCGGTGTCGTTGCCAATATAAACCCCGCAGACGCAGACGCAGTTGGAGAGTACAAGTTGCTGTTCAGTGCCTGTACCGCCAGATTGTACCTCTGTCCAAGGACTCCCCCGGTCCAAGTGTACGTGTTCGAGTAAATGTTCGACGCGATAATCGTTCCTCCGCACGTATCCCATATCGTGTACCCGTCCGTTGGTAGCGACGAAGGGTTTGTTATCGACGCATATAAGTTTGCCCCGCTGTACGCCGGAAGAGACGCAAGGGTGGTGTTCGACATAAGGTATCCGACAATTTGCGACCCAACAACCTGCGTATTGAACGCATTGACCCGGAATGTATAGTTATAGGCTGTACCGCTCAACGAAACAAACACTGGTTCGTTACTTCCAATCGCATTCACAATTTGGGAGTACATTCCCGGTGTCAACAGATTCGAACCGAACGTTACAGCTGGGCCGCCCCCTGCCGAAGAAATGTACACTGTGTTTACACCTACATTTGTAGCTGTTGATACGGTAAACGCATAATTGTAGTTCGAGGTTATGCCAGGAATATAGTATGGTGGCTGGTACGCGGATCCCCAGCTCAGAGTGACAATGTTCGAGCTGCGTGTGTACGTAAGATTCGTCGGTGGGTTCGTTGATACAAGTGTAGTTGGGGATGACGCAAACGTACTTGACAGCGAATTTGATACTGCCTGGACATACAGTTTCGCAGAGTACCCGTACGACAGATTGATTTCGTCGTTTGTCGCGATATTATTGAATTTCAGCCCCCCTGCCGATGTGTTGATATAGTAGTAGTACGCGGATCCCAGGGTAGGAGATGGACCCCAGCTTACGGTTGCTGGAATAGCTGTACCGTTCTGAATGTTCAGCAGTGGCGGAGTCTGTGGTGTCACTGTGATGATCGGGGATATCGGAAGGGCAGGAGGGACAATAATACCCGCAGAGAGCGTAGTTCCTTGGACCTGGTTCTTTATGCCGTAGACATCAATCTCGTATGAGTATCCTGTTGGCACTGTTCCAATGAAGATATTGCTTGTCAGCAGGGTGGGGGGGACAACAGCCGATATGAACTCAATCGATACATACCCATTGCTACTACTTGTGTTTCCCCCCTCGCTAATATTTAATCCAGGAAGCGTGATTGGTGCATTTTTATTTGTATCCCAACCTGTTCCGTTTCCAGGAAACCCATTTGGATGAACGTCCGGAATTCCACCCTGTCCACTATCTGGAGAATAGAGCAACGATTCTCCAGGACGCCCTGGAATCTCTACGACGCCAATTACACGATCAGTGTAGGAGGTCGCTGAACCACCGCCCGCCCCTGCCTCTATCTGTGTTCCGTCAGGGAGTGCTAGTACTGAAGAATACGCTCCCCCGTTCGGATCCTCACCACTTCCCAGTATAATAGTTAATATTTGATCCGCAAGTATGTTTGAATACGTGTATGTAACAAGTCCTCCAAAGCCCCCGGAGCTTAGTCCACTTGCCCCTCCCGCACCTGCAAGCGTGATTTTGACATTTCCGGTTATTGGGGATGGGATAACAATAGGAGGAGACCAGTGGTACGTTTTCCCCTCTGCCGCCTTATAAAAGGTTGAGAATGGTGAAAGGGCCCGGAAATAGTACGCAGTGTCTGGCCACAACCCTGGAGGGGGGGTATACCCAGTCGAAAATGTGATTTGGAGCGATACGTTCGCTGTTGCGGGATTTCCAGCGGGGAACGTTACAGAGGACAGAGAAAACAGGGAGTCGCGAGGCCCCCCTGCGTTGTAGACTCCCGCCTGAAGTACATTACCGCAAAATCCATTTGTTACCGTGTATGCCGCAAATGAATACCATGATAGGGCTGTGAGTCCTGAAAATACCCCTGTATATGTGCTACTCAAACTATTGTACGGAACGATGACTGACGATGTAACCCCCGATCCGCACAGTGTTGATGTAAACACATACGATGTCGGATTTACTGCTCCCACACGCGATGCCACATTTGCCGCGGATACTGATACGTAGGCCGTCGTATTGCTTAGAATGACGGACGGAGAACCGTTGGGTGGAATGGATCCAAGGTATAAGCTGTACGTCGACGATAGAGTACTGTACATCTGGTTTCCATACGCACTCAGAGTAAAGATGTACGTCCCCCCAGCCGAAAGATCGGTGAGCGTGTACGTTGGTCCGTTTGACGTGTATAATCCTGAAATGTTTGTTTTTGTGATTGTGTATCCCGGTATACCCTGTGCGACCGTCAAGTACACATCTGTCAGCGGGACGTAATACGGCGTTGTCCCAACAGTGGTATTGAACGTGGCCGTTCCATCGTTTGAGAACGACGTACTGAAATTTGCGATTCCGGGAGGGCCGGGGATTCCAGGGTACGCAAGCACCGGAAGACTCGACACGCTCTGAATTCCATTGCTGAATGCCACAACCGTGTACGAATACACCTGCCCTGCTGTCAGTTCGCTGAATACGTACGATGAGAGTGTCGTTGCCCCAGAGATCGATCTTCCGAAGTTGTCCGAGACAATGTAGTATTCCGGTATAATTGTGTTGTCGGTTGAGGCAGAAATGCTGACACTTGCTGTTGTGTTGCTGACAGACACCGACAGAGTTCCTGGAACAGGGACGTACATCTGAATGTACTGCGAGTTCGGTGTAATGCTTGTGAGCGTATTCCCACCCGTCGAATACCCCAGCGATACGATATCGTAGCGGTACGACCCCCCAAAGAACGGTCCAGTTCCAGAATTCCACGTGAATATAAGCGGTTGGTTTTGATTAAAAATAAGCTGGGTCGGTTTTACAGTAAGAGTTGTTCCGTACGTATACACGTCTGGAGAAGTGAACGAATAGGATATCACTGGGAAACTTAGAGATACTGATCCCTGGTGTGGGTTGAGTGTCACTATATTTGAATAATTGTTCAGTATGAGCGGATCAGTTTCAGTATTGCTGAGTGATGAAAACGTGGGGAAGAAAGAGTTTGATTCTGACCAGCTGTAGGGATACCTAACACGAGTTGTTGTCGCAGTGAACTGTCCACTGAGCGTCGATGTGACCGTCGATGGTACCGCGGATGGGCTGACTGATACAATAACAGGCGGAAGACCCGTTCGAACATACCCAGAACTGACATTGGAAAAGTATTCTGTGATCTGGTAATTACTGACAACGACGTTGTTAC
>Ga0208872_1000717_pt1 | contig 22527 bp, 13 predicted proteins | sample CryBogCBH12Aug08_FD_185508 | JGI IMG/M metagenome (GOLD analysis project Ga0208872, IMG submission 185508) | Freshwater microbial communities from Crystal Bog, Wisconsin, USA - CBH12Aug08 (SPAdes) | ecosystem: Environmental > Aquatic > Freshwater > Lake | place: Crystal Bog, Wisconsin, USA...
TAAAACTCAATCCTTCTTCCTTGTGCATGCGTACCAGTTCAGCATACAAACTAATAGGGGTGGAACCGGTGGCAAGGCCCAGTACACAGTCTTCCTTGCGACGTTGCTTTTCCCGGATCAGGGAAGCAATTTCCTGGGCTACAAAGGCAGAGCCTTCCTGGGGGGTGGTAAATATCTTAACGGGTATCTTTTCAAAACTGTCCAGCATGGTCATAGTATATTAATTTAATCTTTTTTTTAATAAGTATCCTGTAATGCAAAAACCGGTTTCCGGTACATCCATTGTCCACCTGTAAAATCAGGGAAATCAACTGTCTGGTGGCCTAATTCAATGGAACTTTCACTCAACGGACTAATGGCACTCCAGGTAGCGGCATCATAGACATCCATTGGGGTGGCCGTTCTGTTTTTAATAGATTCCACAAATGCATGAATCACAAAAAAATCCATTCCCCCATGGCCTGCTCCTGCGGTTTCCTTACTCCACCGTTGCCACAAAGGATGATCATATTGATCCAGCCATTTTTTAGCGGGATCCCAGACATCTGATTTGGCTGATTTGCCCTGTATATACACACTCTGGTTCACATCCATCCATATCCCTTCTGTACCCTGTACCCTAAACCCTAAGGAATAAGGCCGGGGCAGGTTGGTATCATGTTGCAACAGCACAGTTTCTCCATTGGCACAATGCAGGGAAGTGGTTACCACATCCCCTAACTTAAACTGCACTGCTGCATTGGGATGGTTGGGGCCTCCTTCTTTTACAATATGGTTATGCAGTCCCCTGCTTTTGGAGGAGAAGCTGCACAAGCTTACAAACCGGTTGCCTCTGTTGATATTGATATACTGGGCAATGGGGCCAATGCCATGCGTAGGGTATAAATCGCCATTCCGGTTCACAGAATGGTTGGTACGCCAATGGGCTTCTGAATAACCTTTTTCACCAAATTCAACACCATGCCCGTATGTATTGATTCCGTCATTGAATTTTACTTCCCGCAAATCGTGCTGGTACCCGCCCTGTAAATGGATGAGTTCTCCAAATAATCCATGCCTTACCATATTCAGTACAGCCATCACATCCCTGCGGTAACAGACATTCTCCAGCATCATCACATGCCCTCCATACTGCTCAGCTGCTTTTACCACATCCCAGTGGTCCTGCAGACTTATACCTAATATTACTTCTGTACCCACATATTTAATGCCGGATTGCAATGCCCCGATGATCATGGGCTTGTGCAATTCCCAGGGGGTTACAATCAGTACACCGTCTAACCCACCTTTTATTTCCAGCATTTTTCTCCAGGCTTCGGTATCTCCGGTAAATACCTGTGGCATTTTCCTGCCCGATTTACTGATGATTTCCTTTGCATTGGCAAGGGCCCTGGGCTCTACTTCACAAATGGCTACCAGATCCACATCATCCCTCCTCAGCACCAGGTCCAGGTGTCCCTGCCCTCTGGCACCCAGGCCAATAATGCCTAATTTAATTTTTTGTTCCTGCTGTGCAGCAAAGATCTGGTTCATAGGCAAAACCGCCATTCCTGCTGTGGCAATGGCGGCTGTCCGGATAAATTCATTTCTGTTCATATGATTGCTTAGTTGAAGTTGGTACTAAAAGTTGTTGCTGAAATATCTTTTCCGCTTCTGTATCCCCATATTGCGTAATCAATGACAGCAACCTGGATTGCAATTGTAATATAAGACTGGTATACCCCTTACTGCCATAGAGGTTATGCATTTCATGAGGATCTTTTTCCAGGTCAAATAATTCCCAGTTATTCACGGCCTGATAAAACCGTATGAGTTTATACCGGCTGGTACGGATACCAAAATGGGGCGATACTTTGTGTTCCCCGTATTCATAGTAATGATAATACAATTCATCCCGGCCCTTTGTTTTTTTGAGTAAAACGGGCAGCATGGAAATGCCCTGCATATCCCTGGGTATGCTTACCCCGGCAGCATCGAGTACAGTGGGGGCAATATCCAGATTCAGGACAAACCCGTCTGACCGGCTGCCGGGTTGCACCACACCGGGATACCGCATCACCATGGCAGTCCTGAATGATTCTTCATAAATCCAGCGCTTATCAAACCATCCATGCTCGCCTAAATAAAAGCCCTGGTCCGACAAATAAATGACCACTGTATTTTGGGTCAGGTGGTGCTGGTCCAGATATGCTAAAGTGCGGCCAATATTGCGGTCCAGCGAAGCGGCAGTACTCAGGTAATCCCGCATATAATGCTGGTACTTCCATTCGGTTAAGGCCTTACCACTTAAATGGCTGTTTTTGAATGCAGTATTGATGGGATTATAATAAGCATCAAACCGGGCCCGCTGGGCTTTGTTCATGCGACTGATCATCCCTGCTGCATTCTCCGCTGAATCAGAATCAAACATTTTTAAATCATACCCCATTACCATAGTTTTGGCAATGGTCATATCCTGTACTTTGGCGGCTTCCCTGCCTTCATACCGGTCATAAAAATCAGGGGGTAATGGAAAATTTACCTGGTCAAACTTTCCCATATCAGTGGTATCAGGTATCCAGGTGCGGTGCGGGGCTTTATGTCCGATTACCAGGCAAAAAGGCTTGCTGCTGTCCCGATGGTCTAACCAGTTTTCAGCCATATCTTCTACAATATTGGTCACATACCCTTCTACTCTTTTTTTACTGCCATCCATGTATAAAAAATCCGGATTATAATATTCTCCCTGACTGGGCAATACCTGCCAGAAACTGAAGCCCTGGGGCTGGGTAATTAAATGCCATTTACCAATCCAGGCGGTTTGATATCCGTTTCTGGTAAGCTGCTTGATAAAAGAATCCTGACTGCCATCAAAACTGGAATGCTCATTTTCCTTAAATCCATTGATATGGCTGTATTTGCCGGTTAATATAACTGCGCGGCTGGGCCCACAGAGTGAATTGGTGACAAATGCATTGTTGAATACAACGCCTTCATTGGCAATCCGATCTATATTGGGTGTCTGCATCAGGTGGGTGCCATAGGCACCGATCGACTGGTAGGCATGGTCGTCCGACACAATGATTACTATATTGGGCCTTTGCTGGGCAAACAGGCTTTCAGCCCTGCTGCAACAGCTAATGAATAGTAGCACCAGGTATCTGCTTACATTTTTCATATCAATTGCGTTTAGAATATTTCCCGGGATTCCATACAAACTTTACAGATGAATGGTAACGGGTTGACTAATGTACTACTATCTCATCTGCAAAGATCCATCCGGGTTTGCCGGCTCCGCTATGGCCAGGGGGGCAAACATTGTTTTTGGCAGTAATCCGGATATAACGCACTTGTTGCGCGGGTAACTGCTGCACAAAATCATAAATAGCTTGCTTCTGACTGATATCCAGCGGATTCTTTACAGTGCCAGCTGACGTAAAATCTGTTCCATTGGCAGATACTTCAAAATTTACCCATTGGGGTAAAAAAATCCAGTCGCCATATTTTTGCAAACATCCCAGTGATACACTGTTCACCGTTTTAAGTTGCCCTAAATCTACCGTGGCAATCATATCTTTTTCACTGAATCCATGCCAGTACTTTCCCGCATTAAAAGTACCTCTTACTCCATCTGTTAAGGTATTGGGGCCATCAGCCGGATAATACCTGCTGGCAGGATTGGTATAGGTTACAGTGCAACCAATAGCAGCATGCATCACAAAAGATTGCCTGGATGCCTGCACGCCTAAAATCTGGTGGTTCAATGCGACTACCGCTTTTAAGGTAACAGAACTGCTGATATCAATCGGGCCGGTATACAGTGTGCTTTGCAATCCGGGTTCTGTGCCATCGGTCGTATAATAAATGGTTCCATTGAGGATCTCAGTAGAAAGGCTTACACTTAGCTTTCCATCTTTTGATACAGGTTTAATGGTTACGGTATAATTACCCGGGCAATAATGCAATCCTTTTTGTCCGTATGCTTTAAACTGGTTTTGTAACCGCTGGTTAAAACTGTCAAAATTCTTATTGGCTTTGGGTGTCCATAATACTTCTGCCAGTGCAGGCATCCTGGGTAATACCATATATTCCAGGTATTCGGCAGTGGTAATAAACTCAGTCCACACATTGCCCTGTGCTCCCAATACATATTTTTCATCTGCTGCACTCAGCTCTTTGGGTATAGGTTCATAATCATACACATTTTTAAGCGTATTCATCCCGCCAATAGCATGGGGTTCTCCTTCTGGACCAGCCTGGTAATGGTCAAAATAACAGGGGTTACCTGGCGTCATCACCACATTATGTTTCATCTTTGCAGCTTCTATACCACCTGCTTCACCCCTCCAGCTCATGACAGCTGCTTCCGGTGCCAACCCGCCTTCCAGTATCTCATCCCAGCCAATCATTTTTTTATGATGGGATACCACAATCTTCTCAATACGCTTGATAAAATAACTCTGTAATTCTTCTTCATTCTTTAATCCTTCCCTATGCATCCTGGCCTGACATTTCGGACAGGCTTTCCAGGGGCCTTTGTCTACTTCATCTCCTCCTATATGGATATAAGTGGAAGGGAATAATGCCATTACTTCTTTTAATACATTTTCCAGGAATACAAATACACTGTCATTGCCTGCACAGTAATTGGAAGACATATTATTGTAATTGCCTCCGGTTAAGGGCAATTGTGGTGTCTGTGTACAGCTTAAATAAGGATATGATGCAATGGCCGATGCCACATGACCGGGCATTTCTATTTCTGGAACAATAGTAATATTCCGTTCAGCTGCATACCGGATAATGTCTTTGATCTGCTCCTGTGTATAATAACCTCCATAAGTGGCTGCTTCTCCCGGCTTTGCCTGTGGTCTTTCGCCCCATACCTTATCTGTTTGATCTACCCTCCAGGCACCTGTCTCAGTCAGTTTGGGATATTTCTTGATCTCAATCCTCCAGCCCTGATCATCTACCAGGTGCCAGTGAAATACATTCATCTTATAACTGGCCATCAGGTCAATATATTCTTTCACGATATCCGGACCGAAAAAATGGCGGCTTACATCCAAATGCATGCCTCTCCAGGGAAACCTGGGATAATCATTGATCTCCAGACAGGGAATGCCTAAAAGAGCATTGGTCTGTATGGCGGGTAATAATTGTAAAATGGTTTCAAGCCCGTAAAAAATACCGGCTTTATCTCCTGCTTTGATGGTTATTTTTTTATTGCTTACCGTTAAACGGTATCCTTCAGGATGAATACCTGCCTGCTTGTCCATCTCCAGGGCAATGCTTTTTACACCAACCTGATTTTCCGCTAAACGGATACCGGCAATATGCTGTATGGCATTGACTAAAAAATCTGCACTGGCTTTGATACCGGGTATAGCGGTTGGGTACTGGATGGTGGTATGACTGTCTATCACAAAACTGCCCGTACTTAAATGGGTTTCTACCGGCTGCGGAATCAGTGGTAAAGGCTGCTGAGCATAAAGGGCAAACTGCACCAGTAATCCTGCTACCATTACCATTCCCGATACCATTCTTTTGATCCTGATCATGATGATTGTATTTTATGTTTTATCAATCCGGTTTGGCCAGGCTGATGTTGATGTAAATATCCTCCTCCTTTTGCAAAAACCTCAATACAAACGTTTGCACTGATATCAATTACTTCCTCCAAAAGGAAAATTCAGGTTATCAGTATGGGCTCCCCGTATAATTTTTTCCATTCTGATCAGAATCTCCGGGTAATGTCCTGCCACATTTATTAGTTCAGCAGGGTCAGCTTTTAAATTATACAGTTCAACCGGCAATGGTTTTCCACTGTTTACCTGTAACCTTATCGCCTTCCAGTTGCCCATCCGCACTGCCTGTGACCCTCCGTTTTCATGAAATTCCCAATATAAATAATCATGTTGCTTCTGTTTTCCTTTTCCGGTAAGCAGGGGTAATAATGACAGTCCATCCACATTTGCAGGAACCGGCTCATGAATCAGCTCACCGAATGTGGGCATCAGATCCCAGAATGCTGCCGGCTGAGCAGTAACCAATCCTTTTTGAATTACACCGGGCCAGCTAACGATCATGGGTTCGAGGATACCACCTTCATACAAATCTCTTTTCATTCCTCTGTATCCTCCACTACTGTTGAAAAACTTTGGATCATTGCCACCTTCGGCATGCGGTCCGTTATCACTTGTAAATATGATCATGGTCTGTTCATAAATACCGGCTTTTTTTAATGCCCGTTCAATGGCTCCCACATAGGTATCCAGTCTGGAAACCATGGCTGCATAAGCAGCATGGGGATAAGCTTGTGGCTCATAACCTTTTCCATTCCATGGCTGTAGTATTGCCCTCGGCTGTTCATTGAATTGCTTTTTATACATTTCGAATACCGAATCTCCTTTTGGCAACTGTAAAGCAGCATGTGGTAAGGTATAAGAAAGAAAAAGAAAAAAGGGAGTATCTGAATGATCCTGTATAAATGAAAGGGCTTTTTCCTGTATCAGGTCCGCAGAATATATTTTTTCATTGGAGGGATTATCCGGATAGGCTATACGCTGATCATTGTTCCATAAATGATCAGGGAAATAATTATGTGCCAGTGCCTGACAATTATACCCGAAAAAATAATCAAATCCTTTTTTATTGGGATCCCCCGAAGTACCCACATACCCTAATCCCCATTTACCAAAATCGCCAGTCACATAACCCGCTTTCTTAAACAACTGGGCTATGGTAACTGCACTGTCCGGCAAAGCCAACTGACCTTCTGGCGCTACCTCATAATTACCCCTGATTGGGGTATGGCCGGTATGCTGTCCGGTCATTAAACTTGATCTGGATGGAGCACAAACTGGCGCTCCTGCATAAAACTGTGTAAACCGTATGCCTTCCCTGGCCAGCTGATCTATATTTGGTGTTGAAATCAGTTGCTGACCATAACAGCCACTATCTCCGTATCCCATATCATCCGCCAGGATGAGCACTACATTGGGTGTTCGCTGTCCAATTGCCAGACCTCCTGTTAATAATAAAAGGAATACCAGCAGTATTTTTTTTTGTTTTCTAAAGCTGCATTTTTGTACTACAAGTTGATCAATTTGCATATCTACGCCTAAAATACTATTGTTTTCGTTTATTCACTTCGCTTATTCGGAATGTACGGTCGAAAAACTAAACATCCATTTTACAGGGTTTTGCCAGTTGGTTCCTTTAAAACTGCCTACCGGTAATTTTACCAGAATCTCATTCCATCCTTTCTTCATATATACCATCATGGGTTTCCGGTAACTATAACCCTGATCACTTAAAGGTATTTCCAGGTCTCCCTTTTGCCCTGCTCGTTCCCATTGGGGTGGTGGGATCAGCTTTCCGTTTACCCGGATACAGCTTTGCCGGTTATCCCAATAACCTGCGGGCGGATTATCTGTTGCAGTGGACCGGGAGAAATCATTGAACCCAATCCAGCAGGGAACCAATCCCTCCACATCACTCCATATCTTACTAAGTGCATACCAGGTGCTGTTTACCCTTGGTGTATCCAATACCCCTTTTATCATAGGGTCCCAGAAATGCCGGAGTACAATGGTATTTCCTATAACTGTCTTCACTGTTTTGGTATAAAGGATATTAAAGTTTTCCTGTTCCGGGGAAAAACTGCTATCCAGTTTTCCCTGATTGTTAAATGGCCCAGCCAGTTTCCATTCACTGCCCGATTGTGGAGTATAGGCAAAGGGTTGTTCTTTAAAATACAATTGCTGCTGTTCCAGTAATCGCTTTTCAAAGCCGGCAAATTCGCTGATAGCTTCCGGATAATGGATATTGATATGACTTACGAAACCTTCTGTACCTTTCCCATTCCATACTTTTTCTGCAAAAACCAGCATATCCGGATATACCGGGTTCATGCGGAGCAGATCTGTTTCTGCAGCTACCTTTCGGTCATTCCATAAACATAGTTCTGCACCTTTTACTTCATTGTTTTCCTGATCTGTATTGCCAATCTTTCTGCTGTATATACTCATCACACTTTCAAAAGGGTCAAAATGATTGATGTACAAATGGCGGGAATCAATATACCGGAACCCTGCATGGATAGCCTCATTGCCATTCCACAATTGTAAAATGGTTTGACTGGCAAAATTGCCCCCTGGTTTCCAGCCAATCACTTCCGAATGATTAGCCCTTACTATTTTTTCTGCAAATGGAATAAAGGCAGTGTCCTTAATCTTCACTTCATCTCCGCCAATATGAAAATAAGGGAAGGAATAAGTGGCAAATATTTCCTGCAGGATATCTGCTATAATAGCTTTCCCTTTTTCAGATTGCATATCCACCCCCATTGCACGGGTAAATGCGGCACTATGGCCGGGCATATCCAATTCCGGCACCAGGGTAATAAACCTGTTTTTACAATAGCTAATCAGTGCTTTGATGTCCGCTACAGAATAAAAAAGTCCTTTATCCCGTAACATATTTTCCGGTGCTGTTAATGCCGGGTATTTTTTAATCTCCCATCTCCAGGCTATATCTTCAGTCAGGTGTAAGTGAAATATATTCATTTTATACCGGCTCATTATATCCAGCTGCTGTTTCAGTAAGCTTACAGATTCAAAATTCCTTCCGGCATCGGTCATATACCCCCGCCATTCAAAGGAAGGCCAGTCGGTAATACTGCAGCCATCTATAAATGTCTGATCCCTTGCCAGTTGTTTAAAGGTCTGTAAACCATAAAACAGTCCCTTTACCGTATTGGCTGTAATGGTAGCTGATTCAGCATCTATTTGAATAGTATACGCTTCTTCTTTCAGCATGGGGGCATTCACTTTACCCAATAATAATTTCAGAATCGGCTGACCGGATTTTACTTCCTTTTCCTTTGTATTGACTGTTAAAGTATGTCCTGTAATTCCGGCTATATCCAATTGCAGAATACTGCTGTCATTCACCAATGCGTTTTTTAATTTGTAAAAAGGAAACATGGCCCCATTCCAGTTGCATTTTTTGGGGGCAGGCAATAAAGCAGCTTTGGGCTGCACATCATACACATACGGATATACCAAATGTTTCCATAACAAATACCCTTCACCTTTTAAATGTAATCCATCATTGGTCAGGTTTTTATTCAACCTGCCTGTTTGATCACAAAAAGCATCATGCAGGTTAATATAGGTATACCCATATACAGATTGATTTTTTTCCAGTAAAGTATTGATAATAGCTATACTATCCCGCTTACTGGTATGGCCCGAAAATTTTTGATAATATTCGGATACAGGTAAAATGCTTTGTATATAGAGTTTTGTACCTGACTGCCTGTTCTTTACCATTGAAATAATACGGAGATAATTGTGCCAGAGGCTGTCTGTGCTGGTATTCCTGGCCAGATCATTGATTCCGATTAGTAGAAAAATTTTTGCTGGTGCTGTCTCCAGCAATCCATCCAAACGGTTAATAATTCCCGCACTGAAGTCTCCGCTGATTCCCCTGTTTTTAATTCGGATATCATGGAATAATTCACTCCACTCTCCCCCATCTGTAATACTGTTTCCTAAAAAGATAATATCATCACTTCTTTGTTCCAGTGTATTAAAATGGGTTACCCGCTGATGGTAATAAGTTGAAAAAAGGCTGTCCGGATACAAGGGGCGATGCTCCTGGCTTTGAGCCCAAAATGGGGAGGACAGGATCAGCAGAAACAAAAATGGTCTGTTCATTATTTTAATTTAACAGTAGTAAAAATTATCTTCTTATAATGATCACTTTCAAATAATACACCTACTTTGTTTTTACCGGTTTGAACCACGTCGCTGTACGCACTGTAATCTCCTTTATAGTTTTCCGGTGCTTTGGCAATCAACCAGGCTTTGGCCCAGCTTTTCCCATCATCCATACTCAATCGTAGTGTTAATCCATCCCGCTTTTTAGTATCCTGATCATTGCAGAAAACCAATGCCGGTTTCTTCCCCTTCAACCAAATATTTAAGATACTGCCCTGGCATACCGGATCAGGCAGTGTTAAGTCATAATAAGCCGTATCCCATTTGGCACCTCCATTACTGCTCACTGCTATTATCCTGGCCCGGGGGTCTCCTTTCTGGTTTCTGGCATTGATCATTACCCGGTGGTCTGATAATTCTGCTGCTGAAACTTCATTGGATCCGGGCATATTTAAATTCGCAGTCAAATGAAAGCTTTTACCATGGTCATCACTGTAATAGCCATGTACATCACCGTCCAGATAATGTGGCTGCGGATTCCCGGCTGAATGATTGGCAACCACCAATATCCTTCCTGCATATTGGCCCCCGCTTATCTGCATTGCATGGCCGGGTGTATTGGCATAAGCCCGCCAGTCTTCTGTTGCCTGATAGGCTGGATTCACTGCAGGCTGATTGGGATGGTGTACATGTTGGGTGATATTGATAGGGTCCGTCCAGCTTTGTCCTCCATCTGCTGAAGTTTTATACCATACTTCCCGTATGCCTTTTCCTTTGCGCATATCTGGTTCACGCACGGTTCCGGTATTGTAAAAAAGGAATATCCTTCCCTGGGGATAAGCAGGGTCTGTCCGGTCTACCACGGGTGCGGGGTTATCTGTCTGTAAATGGTTATAAGAGGCAATGACTGTTAAGGGCGACCAGCTCCTGCCTTTATCCTTACTGCTTTTCATGACTATTTGAATATCTCCGAAATCATCCGACCCGTTTAACCGGCCTTCCGCAAATGCCAGCAGCTTTCCATCCGGCAATGCAATAATAGCTGGTATCCGGTAGGATTTATACCCTTCTTCTCCGGATACAAATACAGGTACGCTTTTATCCTGGCAATTTGCATGGATGGAAAATAAGATACATATCCCTGCAATTATTTTTTTAAGGTTTACTTGTTGTTGCATTTGGTATGTTTAATTGTTTTTGAATTTGAATTTATTTAAGAATTAATCTTTTTTAACATTCATGGCATGGCTTCATTTTGAATCTTGCAGCATTTGCTGCAACCAGAAAACCACAGCCGCTCTCACTGCACTTTTATTTTAAAAGTTGAGGCCGGCAACTGGTCTGCATTTACCAGGTTTGCATCTGTAAAAGGTTTCCAGCCATAATACACATATTCTGGTTGCTCCTTAAGAGGAATGACAATATTTTTTTTACTGATCAATGCTTTGATTTCCGTCTTCCCATCCAGCGAAAACCCTCTTAAGGCTTTTGCATCTGCTGTAGTGAGAGAATCGGATGCATATTTAAACCGGATAATAACCTTTCCATTTTTATATATTGCTTTCTGTGGCAACGGGCCTGAAGGTACCAGCGATACACCATAGTCCTGCACCAAAGCCCAACGGGCTAATCTTTCCCCAACGTCTTTTTTATTGGTAGGGTGTACATCTTTTTTAAACCCAAGATCGCTGCATACTGCCATTCCCCCATCTTTTATTTCCTGTACTAATTGCCTTTGCAAATCCCTGAACTGTGGCCAGTACTCCGAATGGTAATAAGGGGTATCTATAGAAGATAACTGTACCCAGTAAAAAGGAAGCCGCTGTTCATGCCAGCCTTCCCGGTAACTGGAAATAAGCAGCTGCATCAGTGCTTTGTATTCACTTACACGCGCAGCTTCCAGCGAATTGCTTTCTCCCTGATACCACAATACCCCTTTAATGGGAAAGGATAATAAGGGTGCAATACCGCTGGCATAGGCAAATCCGGGTTTATATGCATGGTTAAGTCCCAGTTCATCTCCAAAACCTTGTACATGTCCCTTTATATTCTGTCCACCCCGCTCCCTGATCCATTCAGGCAAATCAGTATTGGTTAACCAGTTACCCTGCACTTTTGCAGCAAACCGGCTGTTCTGCTGCAAAACTTCCCTGGAGATAAAAGTTTCAATCGGCGCCCCACCAATAGCAAGATTAATCAGCCCGATGGGTATGCGTTGGTATGCTACAATTTTTTTTGCAAAATAATAGGCAATGGCACTCATCGGCTTTACAGTATTGCTATCGCAGTTTTCCCATTTTCCCTTATAAAACTGGCTGGTATTTAAAAGTTTGAAAATAGAATCGGTATAGGCTATTCCGTATACATATTTCCCTGCAAAACTGGCATTGAATAAACGGATCAGCGGTTGCCTTGCGTTCAGTATTTCCTGCCTGGCGTGCACTTCACGGGAAAAGGGGAATTCCATATTGGATTGGCCGGAGCAAACCCATATATCCCCGATCAATACATCACTGATAACAAGCTGCAGTTTCCCAGTTTCTACCAGAATATTTTGCGGAATGGAATCTGCTGCCTGCTTACCAAAACGAACCAACCAGTTACTGTCACTCTTTACCTGTACTGTTTTCTCCTTTCCTTTAAAAACAACTTTCACCAGGGTTCCTGGTATTCCTTTTCCATAAACAGTAACCGGCTTTCCCCGCTGTATCACCATATGGTCTGTAAACACAGGGGCCAGTTGTACCTGTGCCAGCAGCGCGTAACAGCAGGACAAAAAAATGCATATCAATATTGTTTTAAACATGGTTGTTTACAGTTAAATGTTATTGCAGGTATTGGGTTAATAACTGATGGCAAAACCATTCCTGCCTGGGCAAATGAAAAGGCCCTTTGAATAAATTGCCTTTTGCAGTCTGGGCTACCGTCCCATCCCGGTGCAGGTAACCAAACCATTCACCACAGGTGGCATCATGAAAATGTTTATACGCATAGGCATGCACCAGTTGATGCCATTCCGCATATTTGTTGTTGCCCGTAAGTAAATAAGCCGATAATGTGGCAATAATGGCTTCATTATGCGGCCACCAGAATTTCATATCCTGCCAGTATTCCTGTACAGGCTTTCCATATACATCCCTGAAATATAAAATACCTCCCTGTTCCGTATCCCATCCACGCTCCCACATATAATCCAGCATTTTACAGCCCAGTGTTATCAGTTGCTGGTCGTGATTGCGGTATTTGGCTTCCTCTAAAATAAACCAGGCTCCTTCTATGGCATGGCCGGGATTAAGGGTCCTTCCATCAATATGGTCAATAATGCTTCCATCCGGGGCTACCTGTTCCATCACACAACGGATATCATGTTTTACAAAATAAGTTTCAATTTCTTTTATCCATTGCATGATCATCTCATCACACCTGGGATCTCCGATGGTATCCCTAAGCTGCTGTGCTGTATTGAGCATGATCATCGGGGTACCAATTCCCTTTGCCGGCCTTACACCGGTATATTTGGGAGGTAATTTTTTCTCGCCGCTGGCATAGGCTATACAGTTGCCAAATACCCGCCTGGCATTTTCTGCTGCCCCTGCATCTCCCGAAGCTTTGGCATAGGCTGCCGCTGCAATTACATAAAATGTTTCCGAAAAATAATACCTTCTTTTCCGGATGGGTTTCCCATCCCTGCTTACATGAAAAAACATTTGCCCGTCTGTATCAAAACAATGCTGATTTAAAAATTCATAGCCCAGCTTTGCTCCCTCCAGCCATTCCGCTTTTTTTTCTACCGTATTATATAAAGTGGCCAGCAGCCAGGTGGCCCTGCCCTGAATCCAGACTGCTTTATCATCGTCTATTAAACTGCCGTCACCGTCACGCATTAATAAAAAGCCTCCATGCTCCAGATCGAAGGAACGTGGAAACCAAAAGGGTACCGTATCTGCAGTTAACTGCCGGTAATAAAAATTTTTTAATTCAATTAATTGCTGTGTAGTGTATGCCATAATCTGAATATTATTGGGTACTTTTTATAATATCGCTCACGGGTATATAAACAAAATAAATTTCCTGGGATCCTTCATATAATAAACCCAGTGTCTGATTATCTATTCTTGTTAAACAGGAATAGCCAAAACAGGTACGGTCATCTATTAATAACTGGTTATTGTTTAACCAGTTCTCTCCTAAATCCAGGCTCGCTTTTACTGTTATATTATTTCTGGTGCTGACTGAATTTGGATTGCAGAAAAACAAAATATCCTGCAGACCTGCGTGAAGGTTAATACTTGCTTTTATAAAACTACCCTGACAAACCGGATCAGGTAATGCACTGTACGAAGTTGGGTCCATTACCCAGGTGTTTCCCATATCAGCAGTATTGTACACACTTCTGAAACTGCCCCGGTTATCCCGCATATTCAGCATTAAATTGCCGGCGGTGGTTTCTACTACCTGGCATTCTGTGGTGTTGGACTTTGCTCCTGTATTGCCTCTTTGCCAGGTTAGTCCATGGTCAGTACTATACACTATAGAGGAATAGGACACAGCTGTGCCATCCCAGTATTGTGCAGGAAAAACAATTGTACCGTTTGCCATGGTGATACCTGAACCCGGCCCCTGAAACATAATATTCCACGCTGGATTCTTTACCTGCGGGGTAATACTGGACGGAGCCGTCCAGCTGATTCCGTCATCACTGCTGCTTACCAGCATCATCTGGCCGCACTGATCGGGACTTAACCCCGGCCCTGACCCTGCAATGGAATGATTGCCTTTACTCCATAATGCAGATACCCAGATTTTTTTGGTATTATTATCAAATAAAATACAGGGGTCTCCAATTCCATTCTGTGCTTCCGGTGCCCCCATATCCATAATCACTTTCATGGGTTGCCAGGTTTTACCGCTATCCAAACTCCTGCTCATCCCAATATTAATATGGCTGGGAAGGTCATTACTGTTATCGTAACGGATATCATAGACTGCTATTAAACTGCCTTTATCCGTTTGTATAATACCAGGTATCCGATAGGTATTTACCCCATCATCTCCTGCCCTTCTTACTGCAAATCCGGATAGCTTGGCAAATGGAGATGGATATTCCTGAATAACATTTCTATTACCCATCGAATCGGCTACTATTTTACTGTGTACTTCAATCTTCTGATTAACTGCCGCATTGTCTTTTAATACCCCACTTAGCCAGATATAATAGATTCCGCTGCCACAATTCATATTTATGGGTATAGATATCAGTGTATCCATCACTTTGATGCTGCCCAGTAAATTATGGGTAGAAAAAGATTCAGAAGGACTGGAATACACATCTATTTCCGAAAGGTTATTGGCTGCCCCTGTATTGAGGCTGCAAATGATTTGACGGTATTTCTGTATAACATTTCCTGCAGGAATATTAACAGTAATTCTATGTAAAGGATTAGTGGATAAACCTTTTAAAACAGGATTGGCAGGTGCATACGAAGATATATTCACTGCATCAGGTATTACTGTTGCTAATGCTTTTTTGGAACAATTAATAAAAGAAGATATAAATAAATAAATAAATAATACAGGTATCCTGGATTTCATGGTAAGCGTTTTAATTCAATAAGTCAAAATCAGTCATTCGTAAAATCTATAGACACCGGCTTTAGAAAAACCAGTTGAACCACCAATGTCAACAATACAATTACAGCCAGTAAAGCGAAATCCCTGCCCAGGTTTCCGGCATCGGTTGATTTACCTAAAATATTAGTAATAAAAGCCCCGGAAAACACACCGGTCATATTCATTAAACCATAAGCTGTGGCCCGGTATTTTGCAGATACAAACTGGCAGAGTATGGGCATATTGTTGGCATCAAACATGCCATAGCCAAATCCAAAACAAAATGCGGCACCCATCACAAAAAACAAAGTATTGCCAAAACCCAGCATCAGTAAACCGGGAATAGTAAACCCTAATCCGATGGCACCTGTATAGATCCTGCCCCGGATATTTACCTGTACCCAGCGGTCGGATAATACGCCGCCGGTAATCACACCAATCAATGAAGCAACGGCAATAGTGATAGTGGCCATGGGGCCGGCTTCTGACATGGGTATATGCAGGCTGCCTGCAAATAAAGTGGGTACCCAGTTCTTGGCTGCCCATCCGGGTATACTGGGCATAGCAAAATAAAAGAGGATGAGCCAGAAGGATAAATTGGATAATAATATAGGCAGCCCTTTCATTAAATGGGGGGCGGCAATGGCCGGACTGCCTGATGATTGAATAGCTTGCTTTTTAATACTTTCCTTCAGAAACAGCATCAATAAAATGGAATAAGCTGCGCAGACAATACCAAAAGAATGAAAACTGGTATGCCAGGAAAATTGTGCAGCTACCGTAGCGCCAAATCCACCCAATGCCTGTCCGGTATAAATACCGGTCATATGAATACCAATGGCTAATGACCTGGTTTTGGAATCATGGTATTCGGCTATCAATGATAAACCGGCAGGGATATACAGCGCTTCACTGATACCCATGATGGCCCGTAAACAATATACCTGCTGGTAACTGCTGGCATATCCCATTGTAAAATCTACAATTGCACCCACCATTAAACTGCCCGCAATAATCCATTTACGGTTAAACCGGTCAGCAACCATACCAGATATAGGACTCATACATCCATATACCCATAAAAAAATAGCCATCAGGTACCCGAAATAAGTGGCCGATTGCATTTCAGGTATCGAAGCCTGCATGGAGGGCCGCATAGTGGAAAACATTTGCCGGTCCATATAATTCAGCAATGCCACTCCCCAAAGCAGGGCTACCAATGTCCATTTATAGGGTATTATTTTTTTCATGGCTAATGGCTTTGCAATATCTTTTGTTCAGTAATAGTTCCACTCAGTACATTGAATGTTCTTTTTCCCGGCCGGATCTCCCCGCAAGGTATAAATATCTGATGCTTCCATTTTACGGCAGTGGTGGTAACCGCCGCATAGGGTAATTCTCCGCATTTTACCCAGTTACCAGTTGGGATATGGTAAAGGTATGCCGACTTATTAAATCCGGGATGATGTAATAGGATATCCATCTTCTTTTCCAACAATAGTTGATAATGAACCCCATCCCTGGGATGTGCCAATGCCAGGTTCAGGGTTTCCAACTGATGAAACAAAACCCCGTCATCACTGCCGGCTATCAATATATATTCTTTTCCAAAGGGCACAGCGGCTGCAGCTGAAACATTCATTTTTACAACACCTACCTGTATATCAGGCAATTGCTCCCAGCGGTTAACATGGGGATGGTAACAAAATAAAGAACCGCTTAACTGGCTGATCCCTGAATCTGTTCTGGCCCTGCCACCAATGATATAAATACAGTCTTCCTTACCGTTTTGCTGCCGGATGGCAACACTATGTGATAATGCTTTGGGCATGGAGGCCAATTGCTGCCATTGCGGATTGGTTGCTCCTAGGTCAAGTAACAACAAATCTGCAAAAGCATGCTGTTCATTTTCACCGCCTGCTGCATAAAGCTTTTTACCGATACCAACCATGGCCAGGTTGGTTCTTTTGCCCGGTAAATGCGGAAGTTCCCGGATTAGCACCTTAGCCTGTATGGTATCCCAATGCAGCAAAAACACCTGATCTGTTAACCCATTTTCATTTTCACCGCCTGCATACACAATACCCATTTCCATACTGGTACTGGCGCAATAGGCTACAGGCCATGGCAGACAGGTTTGCTGTTGTTTCCATTCCCCTTGCCCCCCCCCCTCGTTAAGGGCCAGCGTATATAGCTGATTGTAATAGGCTTTTTTACCTCCTTCCCAGGGCTTTTTCCCCGGAAAATCAGAACCGCCTGCAACTATCAGTTTATTATTGTCTACTCCAATAACAGCACCGGCTAATCCTGTTAATGGGGAGGACGGCTGTTCAGCAGGTATAGCTGGTAAACAGTTCCATTGTATATTCGGAATCATGGGTTGCTGGGCATAAGCCATCCCGGTAATCAGTGTTACCGCAACAGCTATGAAAAAATGTTTAAATCCTGGCATTAGCGGTAAGGGCTTTCTTTTTCGACTGGTAATCGGAAAAGGAGATATGTTCAAGGTCTTTATTAAATAAAACCCAGTCGGCCTGGCTCATATTTTTTACAGGTAACCGGAATTCCCCGCAATCCACCCCTACTGCTTTCATAAATGCTTTACCGGTAGCAATGCCTCCGTATTTTCCCAGCAAACGGATCATGTCAATCGATTGCTGCTGAAGATGCCTTGCTTTTATAAGGTCATTTTCAGAGTAGGCGCTGATGAGGTCATGATACAGTGGCGCAGCATAATTAAAGGTGCTGCCAACCGCCCCTTTTGCACCCAGCGCCAGTGCAGGTAACATATTTTCATCCCGGCCCCATAACATATCATATTTACCACCCTTAAATTGAAGGCAGGATAGAAAATCCATAAAATCCTCGTGGGTATATTTTACCCCGGCAAAATTGGGTATTTTGCCGTCTGCGGCTTTCAGCAAATCAAACATCGGAATATTTACTCCGTTCAATACCGGAATATGGTAATAATAAAAAGGCAGTTCCGGAACAACTGCAGCAATTTCAGCACAGCATTCTGCCAGCACAGCAGCAGTAGCTGGTTTAAAATAAAAGGGGGCAGTAAAGGAAACTGCATATAAACCAATGGATTGGGCATGTATAGCCAGCTCTTTACAATCAGCAATGCTGGTACCCCCCAACAGGGTCATCACTTTAAAATCCTGATCTCCCCTGGTACAGGCTGCCCATGCTTCGGCTACAGCTTTTTTCTCAGCAAACGTTAAGGATACGCCTTCCCCGGTGCTGCCACAGATAAAAGCCCCTTTAATTCCGTTCTGTTTCAGAAATGTATAATAAGAGGCTATTGCAGAAAGTTTCAGGTTCCCGCTTTCATCCATAGGAGTAAAAGGGGCTGCAATGAGTCCGTCTAAATGTGGAATAATCATGAACTTAAATTTAAAAAACTAAAATTAACAGGTTTAGAAAAGCAGGCTAATACTTTTAACAGTACTAACCTGCTAACTGTCTATTCAAAAATTAACACTAAAAACTGGAATACCCTGCTGTCTGCACCAATAAGCGGTTATTGGTGAGTGAAGTACGATCGATCGGCCAAAGTAACTGATAAGCCTGTGTGGCTGTAGTATATTCAAACACATATTTACCACCCGGATCCATTCTGCATAAGTCATACCAACGCTTGCCTTCAAAAACAAACTCATACAATCTTTCCTGTAACAATGCTTCCACTGGTTTTGCATCAATAGCCTGATTGGGATAAGCGAGCGAATTGTTGTAATTAGCCCCATAAGCCCTTGCCCTTACCATATTAATTTCATTGGCAGGACTGGTACCTAAAATAATCTCAGCTTCCGCTTTCATTAGCAATAAATCTGCATACCGGTAAATTGGAAAATCATTATCAATGGTTCTGTTTCCGGCATTAAATTCACCCTGGTACTTATCCGTAAAACATCCTGCTATTACATAATTTCCGCTTACTTTACTATAGGCAGGCTGGATAGAGGCCAATGTTCGGCTGTCCTGTAAACTAAACTTACGGAATTCGGCAATCCTTACAGGGGCACGTAATAAACCACCCCAGTTACCTGTAGTATTGGAACTGAATTGTGCATTATTTACACTATCATAAAAATTGATAATCAGGCTGGTCTGTGGCACAAAACTACTGGTTACAAAACCCATGGTAGCTTCATTGGTAGACGTACTGTTTAAATAATGCGCCGCAAAAATGATTTCTGCATTCAGTTTATTGGAACTAGAAAATACACTGGCATAAGGTGATAACAATGGAGAGCCGGATACCGCACCTGTTACAGTTGTATTCGTCGTAATGAGGTGCAGGGAAGGCACATTGGTCTGAATATCATTTAAAGCAGCTAAAGCTGTAGTTGCATCTGCTGTGCCGCCACCTCTGTAGCTTGTCCATAAATATACATCTGCCTTCAGCATTAATGTGGCAGCTTTTGACCAGTATGCTTTTGTAAAACCAGTATAAAAAGCATAATTCGTACCGAAATTAGCAGTAGAGCTATCGATATCTTTCTTAATCTGTGTGGTTACATCAGCAGCAGAATTGGCAGCTTTTGATAAAGAACCAACACTGATAGACAGTACCGGGTCTGTTTGTAAAACCACACCTCCCCAGGAACGGAGCATATGGTAATAATAAAAAGCTCTCATCCCATAAGCAATACCCAGGTAATAATTTTTATTGGCCTGTGTAACAACAGTGGTACTGTGTAACTGAGTGATCAATAAATTCAACTGTACAATATTGTAATAAAACCCGCCAAAATTACCTACTACCGCATTATCCAGGTTTAAGGTATTGAGCCAGGTATGTTCCAGACCCTGAGTGGCTTCACCCGTAAATGCACCTGAATTACCCGGATCTGTTCCAAATATATCTGCCCGCATTTCGCCCAGATACAACATATTCGGTACATCAGACCTGAACTGTGCATGAACCCCGGTTACAAAGGCATCAAACTGGTTGGCAGTCTGCCAGTAACTGGCATTACTGATACTGCTGACAGGTGCCAGGTTCAGTTGCTTGGTGCAGGAACTGATTAAAATAAGGATCCCTGCACTTAAAAAAAGGATGAATCTATTTTTTTTCATAATTGTTTTTTTAAGTGTTAATTAAAATGACACCTGTGCTCCAATCACTATACTCCTTGGTGTTGGATAAGTACCTGCATAAATTCCTGTAATCTGGTTACTTGAATTTACAGGAGGTTCAGGAGAATACCCGCTGAATTTTGTGATGTAGAACATATTGTTTAAACTGGCATAAACCCTGGCCTGAGATAGAATTTTAATGGTACTCAATTGCTTTCTTGAAAAATTATAAGAGAGCGTAATTTCCCTGCACGCTACATAATTGCCTTTTTCATAAAACCTGGAATTTTCACTGTTCAGGTTAGCAGATGCATTATTGCTTCTGGTATAATTGTTTTTATCTCCCAATACCTGATCGGCATAATATACTTTAGGTATATCGGTAATAGTATTGGTAGGTGACCATGCTCTTTTCTGCAATTCTATATAATTAAATGTGCCCTGGTAATTACCCAAAGTTCTGGGTACTAAATCATTATAAATGGTATGTCCAAAAGCATAATCAAAGCGCCAGTACATAGAGAAGTTTTTAAAACTGAAACTGGTGGAAAAACCTCCGGTATATTTTGGATAAATATTTCCGATATATACCTGATCACGGCTGTCAATCGTATCATTCTTATCCACATCCAGCCAGTTTACATCACCCGGTGTAATATGTCCACCCTTTCCTGCGGCCAGGTTGGGGCCAGTGATAGACCCGATCATATCCACCCGGTTACCTGCAACAGATTGTACTTCTGCAGCATCTTTAAAAATAGATACTTGTTTAAAGGCATAAATATCCCCTAAAGCATGGCCTTCCTGGATACCGCCTACCCATTGCAAGGTGCCGGATTTAGGATCCCAAACCTGTAAACCGCCCTGCCTGTTATTCTGGTTTCCATTATAAGGCAGTTTCAATACTTTATTCAAATTATGAGATATATTGGCACTAACATCCCAGGTAAAACTATTGGGTAATTTTACAATATTGGCTGTTACAGTCAGTTCATACCCATGATTCTGTAAAGTACCCAGATTGGTGGTTACTGAACCAAACCCAACAAAACTTGGTAAAGGCAGGGAAGTAAGCAGGTTACTGGTTCTCCTGTCATAAATATCAGCTGCAATAATAACTTTGTTCTTTAATATGCCGATATCTGCACCATAATCCAGTGTTTTACTTTGTTCCCACTGCAAACCGGAGTTTACAATACCGGTATTTAAATATCCACCTACGCCATCATAATTGGTTTGTGCACCAAAAGTACCCTGTACGCCATAGGCAGAAATACTGCTGAGGGAAGCATTCCCATTTACACCATAGCTGATACGTGGCTTGAGGGTAGTAATATATTTACTGATGGCACTATTCTTATAAAAATTTTCATTATGCATATTCCATCCACCAGACATACCCGGGAAAAATCCCCATCTGTTTTTTTCAGCCAGGTTAGAAACTCCATCTTCCCTTGCTACTAAGTTTAACAGATAGCGCTGGTCATAGTCATAAGCAATTCTTCCAAAACCAGATACGATTGCATACTGAGATTTGGTACTGTAGTTATTACCTGCTGCAAAAGTGGTACTGGCATTGGCTGTGGAAATAAAATCGGTTGGTGCATTGGTACCATATACCTGCATGGTCAGAAATTTCTGTCCGAAAAACTCTGAACCCACCATTGCATTTAAATGGTGCTTACCAAAAAATGTATGGGTATAATTCAGGATGGCATTATACTGTTGCTGAAAATAACGGTAATAATACATACTGGATGGACGGGTGGTGGTGTAAGCCGGAGGAGTGGAAAACATCTGCGCATAGGTTTGAGTGGCATCCTGGAAAGATTGCTGCAGGTTTTCATAATAATATCCTACACCGGATACTTTTGCATACAAGCCTGGTAAAATTTCATATTTCAGGGAAGCATTGGCCGTAATCTGATTTACTTCATTAATCCTTTGGATTTTCTGTAACAGGTATAATGGATTACCATCGGTGGTTCCATTACCCGGGTTAGGCATAGTTTTAGCAGAATCCAGCCATGGATTAAAAGTGGGCCATAATGCTCTTGACCTGTAAATGGTATTGGCTTCAGAATTGGGTAGCCCTAATTGATTGGAAGTGGAAAAATTAGCT
>Ga0208872_1000719_pt1 | contig 22515 bp, 15 predicted proteins | sample CryBogCBH12Aug08_FD_185508 | JGI IMG/M metagenome (GOLD analysis project Ga0208872, IMG submission 185508) | Freshwater microbial communities from Crystal Bog, Wisconsin, USA - CBH12Aug08 (SPAdes) | ecosystem: Environmental > Aquatic > Freshwater > Lake | place: Crystal Bog, Wisconsin, USA...
CAATCATTGACCGCAGTTGTATTCGACCGGCGCGACGCCCCTCACGTAGACGGACCTCCACATGATGACGAACAAGTTCACTCTCCGTATCGGCACGACGCTCGCGCTCGTGGGCCTGATGGCGGGCACTCTCACGACCGCGACCACCGCGGGCGCCAGCGCCCCGCGCAAGACGGCGAGCTATCCCACGTTGGCGCAACTCAAAGCGGACATCGTGACGGCCGGTCAATCCAACAATGCGCCGGACTTCACCAAGTCGATTCCGCCGCTCTCGCAAGACAATTCCGCCGTCATGCCACAGAATCACCAGCAGTGCTTCTCTAACGGCTCGATTCCCTCCGACCCGGCCACGACGTGTGGTTTCGGGGACTTGTCATCGAAGCAGATGATCTTTATGTTCGGTGACTCACAGGTCGCCCAATGGATTCCCTCGTTCAATCAGATCGGCATCAACCTTCACTTCAAGATCGTGTATCTCGCGAAGCCCGAGTGCCCCCCGTGGGCGCCCCACTTCCCGAATTCGGGCACCGTGTGTTCCAATTTCCAATCTTCCGTCATTGCCTTGGCGAACAAGTGGAAGCCCATGTTCGTGATGCCGGTGGGACTCGAAACGACCGCTGCGAACCAGGTGGGCTGGACGAATATTCGTCTGGCCTTCGCCGCCACGATCAAGGACTTGAAACCCAGTGGCGCCAAGATCATCTTGATCGGATCGATTCCGCACTCCTCACCGGGTCAAGACCCCACGATTTGCCCGGTCGTGTATCCGACGGACATCCAAAAGTGCGAACGCACCCCGCAGCAAAACGCGAGCACCACAATTCGAGAAGTGGCCGCAGCAATGCACGTGACGTTCCTCGACATCATTCCGTTGTTCTGCACCACGACCATCTGTCCGATCTACGCCGCGGGCTCGGACGGCAATCACCTCATGTACTTCAATTACGCCCACATGGACCGTCAGTACGCCGCCTGGGTGAGTTCTGCCCTGCAGACGCTCGTCGCCCCCTATCTGGCGTTGAACGTTCCGGTGCCGAGCCCCTGGCTTCCCCAGGATCCGCTAGTGGCGACCGTGTCTTCCAACTCCGCCACGGGTGGCACCTTGGTTTCGGTCACCGTGAAGGGTGGTGACGGGGACGGACAGTTGACCTTGAGCGTGACCGGTACGGGTTGTGTCGTGCACGCATTGTCCGTGACGGGACCCTCGGGATCGACCTGTGTCGTCGTCGCCAACAAGGCCGGCAGCTACGCCTATGGCAGCGCGGCGTCAGCACCCGTTTCGATTACCTTCCACCGGGCGAACGGGTAGTCCGAGCGGCGGCCGTTCTTGCCTTCGTCGCGCCGGCAACCGTTCCCGCAGCGCACTATACGTCCGACGTGACGAAGGCCCGTTTCCTCGGGTCGGGCTATCGTCACTCATAGAGGTTCTTGTGTGACCCATAGGGAGGTTTCCAATGTCTGACGCGCCCCGATACAGCCAGGGTGGACCGGCCGATTTTCCGATCACCACCGCTCTCGAGTTTCCCGAGTGGACCATCAACAAGAGCCTCGGCATGGTCTTTGGCGTCGTGGTTCGCTCCATGGGTATGGCCAAGGGCATCACGGCGGGATTCAAGGCAATGGCGGGCGGCGAAGTCAAGCAATACACCCGACTTGTTGAGGACAGTCGCCGACACGCGATGGACCGCATGATCGAGAACGCTCAATTGCTCGGCGCGACGGGAATTGTCTCCATGCGTTTCGACTCCTCCGAGGTCGGCCAGTCATTGACCGAAATCGTGGCCTACGGCACGGCCGTCATCCTGCAACCCAAGGCGTAGATGGTGGTCTTCGTGTTGATTTGGGGCGCGGTGGCGTTGGCCGTCGTGGGAGCCGGCGTGGCGAGCTTTTTTGTTCGTCGTCACGGCGAGGACGCCGCACCCGACTCATCGTGGCGGCGCACCGATGAGGTCTTCAATGATCCCTCTACCAATCGCGTGATGCGCGTGTGGCTCGACACCAAGGGTGAACGGCATTACGTCCACGAGGACGACAAGAGAGCGGTGTAAACCGCCAGCGCGTGCCCGACTCGGGGTCCTAGCCCCCGGTGACGACGACGTTCGACACGGCGTGCAAGTCGGAGAGTCCGCCCGTCGCGCCAGAAAATCCAAGACGTGACGTCGGCGCGATGCTCAGATGAGTTCGCTGCAAGAGTTGCGTTCCGTCCACGTAGACGGTGATCGTCGTGGCGGTGGTTACGACCGTCACACGACTAGCGACCGAACTGAGCGCAAAGGGCAGTTGCGCGGTCGCTAACCATCGCAACTTTCCGTTGGCTCCCCCGTTCGAGATCCCGATGAAATTTGCCCCAGGGGCACCCGCCTCGGCGTATTCACCGAACACCACGGCGTAGATGGGCTGGGTCGTTGGCGCAAATCCAATTCCCCACCCATTGGACCCGAGGAACGATGTCGACGTCTTAGGACCACCGACCAGAACAGCCATCCCGTCCGCACCCAAGCCGGGCGCGACAGTGGGCGTAAAACTCACCGTCGCGTTGGAACTGCGATCGAGTGTGGGTGACCAAAGAGATCCCGCCACGTATTCGACATTCGGCGTCAGAGTGATCGTCGACGCCTTGATGGACGTGGAGCCGTTCTTCTTCCAACTAGTCGGGGACGTGAGCGCCGAGACTTTCCCGGTCGCCGCGCCCGTGAAGGACACACTTTGAGGGGCACCGCCCAAGGCCGAGATCGTGACTCCCCCGTGGATGACACCTGGTGACGACGGCTGGACATTCAACACCACTGTGGTGCTGGCACCGGGGGCGATGGTTTCCGGCAAAGCCGTCAGGCCGAAGCTCGCGCCACTGCGCCCATTGGTCACGCCCGCGAGGCTGACACCACTCCCGGAGGCCGCCGCCGACGACATCGTCACCGCCCAACTGTTGTTGTTCGTGAACGTCACCGGGACCGAGCGATACGAACCGACGGGGACTGAACCCAGCGTTGACGGTAACGACGGCGTCAGCGTGACACTCGGTGCAGGGCCGCCCACCGTCGCCCAGACGTTGGAGATGAGGTGATTGTCGTCGCCTTGACCCGTCGACCCACCGAAGCCCACCAACACTTGCGACGCGAGTTGTGGCGCGAAGTACGTAAAGGGCGTGTACGTGCCGTTGTCTTGTCGAACCAGGTTGTTCGTCCCGTTGACGTACACACTGATCGTGCCGTTCTTGACGGTGACGGTCACATGGAGTGGATTATCGAGTGCCCCACCGGTGAAGTCGGGCAAGTTCGTCGTGGCGAGCCAGTTCATTTGACCGCCGCCTTGCGCGAGACCATTTGTGATACCGATGAAGCCGTTAATGCCCGCGCCCACCGGAGCGCCGATCTCGGGGTACTCCGAAATGACCACCGAAATTGCGTCCAAGCCGTTCAGACCCAAGTTGAATCCAGGGTCACCAATAGCGTTCGGCGACGTATCGGCGGCATTCGCCAGGATCAAGTCACTCCCGTCGGCGCCGTTCCCATTGAGCGCGGTGCTGACGTAGGAGACCGAGAGACTGCTACTTGATTGGGGCACCGGCCAAAAGGACGTCCCGACTTGTTGTTCCATCAATGGCGTCAACGAGATCTGATTATCCGATAGCACGGCGGTGCCGTTGGCGGTCCACCCGTTGGACGACGACGGCGAGGGTATCGCGTGTCCGTCTCCTGAGCCCGTTCCGGTGAATGACAGCGTCACGGTAACTCCCGCGTCCGTCGTCACCGCCAGGGTCTGCTGGAAAATTCCGGCGGCGGGGGGTTGGAACGACACGGGAAAAGACAGTTCCGTACCGGGCGGGATCTGATCACCCACGGAGGGTGGGGCCTGAAGATTGAAAGCTCCGTGCACCGCGTCAGAGGCGATGGGGTCCTTCGGGTAGGCCGTGACCACGTTGGTGATGGTCACCGTGGAGCCACCCGTATTCGCAATGGTCACCGAGGAGTCTGCGTGATCACCCACGGTCACGGTGCCGAAGGACAACTCGGACGTGGACGTTTCGTGGTTGGGTCCAAAACTTGTCGTGACGTTCGCCGGAGATGCTCCGGATCCATTCAAAGAAACACTGACGGATTGAGTTGAACCTCCCGCCGTCGGATGAGCAACGAAGTTGAGTGACCGTGACGCGAGGCCGGTCGCCGTGGGCGCGAAGGTGGCCCTCACCGTGATCGTGGCGTCGGGTGCCAGTACCCCTTGTGCCGCGGGGAGTCCCGTAACCGCGAAAGGTGCCCCGCTCGTGGGAACCGAGTCCCAGGTCAGGGATTGCGCACCAAAATTCGCCAAAGTAAAGGTTTGTGGTGCCGATGTCTTTCCGGTCGTCACGCCATTGAAGTCCACCGTCTTCGTCGAGGCGTACAGGTAGCCCGTCGGTGACTGCGACGTACCGCTGACCGGTAGGTCAAACTCGCCGACGTTGCTAAAAACGGCGATCGTCCCGAGCTGACCGCCCGGTGGTCCGGTCGTCGCGGGCGCGAAGGTGATCGCGACCTTCAGCGTGGCCCCCTTGGCCAGGTCGATCCCGCTGGTGGGAACCGGTGTGGCGATGCCATTGATAATGGGCACGGCGGTAAAGGCCGCCGACGTATTGACAATCTTGGTGATCGTGATGGGCGTCGTCGTCACTCCCACCGCCGAGAGTGTCGTGGTCAGTGATGACGCGTGTCCCTGGATGGTCGCGGGAAAGTTAACCGGGGTCGCGTCGGCCAGCGTGGGAGCGTGCAAGACACCGAACCCGTACACCGTGCCCGTCTTGGTGGCCACGAAAACCTTGTTGCTCCAGACTCCGGGCGGCGTGAACTTGTTCGCCTGTCCAATGGACCATTGACCAAGAAGTGTCAACCACTTCCCGTTCGGCACGGCGTTGTAGGCCTGCAGAGTCGCGCCATTACCGGTGAGATCAAGCGTGCGAATAATCCACACGACGCCACTGCCGACGGTTAATCCGTTCGACGTGACCACCGGACTCGACGTCCCGAAACTGAATTGCGCGGACGAAGGCTGTCCATTCAGCAGCGTGATCGGGCCCGCAGTGGCGACTTGGCTCATGACGGGCTGCGGACTAGTTTTCCCGGTGCTGTCGACGCGGTAGGCGTAGAAGTTTCCTTGTCCCGCGTTGCCAAGTGAGGCCGCGCCACCGTACGCGGTGGGCAGATAGATGTAGCCACCGGTCGCAGTGGGCAGCACCGCGGGCGTGGCCCACGTGCCACCAAATTGACCCAGTTTCCCCACCACCGCGTCGCCATTACCGACACCTTGTTTGTACCCGCCCAACGCGTCGGCGTTGAGCAGATACACGTAACCCGACTTCCCGTCCTGGAAGACCGGATGCGGGACCGCCGTGGTACCGAATTGACTCGGCAGCACCACGGGAGATCCGGACCCGAAGTCGAGATCGTCAGTCGTGAGCAACTTTGCGTTGTACGGCATAAAGAAGTCCACTGGTTGCAACGCCGCCGGGTTCGCTGCACTGAGAAGAATCACTGATTCGGGGAGCGAGCCGTTCTTATTGATCCACGCGGACGCGGTCGTGGGTTGATTGGGGCCATCACCACCATTGCCGGTCGTGACCATGATGTCGCCGTTGTACGCGGACAGACCACCGCCGGACTGCCAGATACCGGAGTTACCCTCCGCGTCGTCAACGGTGACGGGACTCCAAATGGTCTGGAGTGCGCCCGCGGTCGAGACGCCCGCGATGAACCCGGTATAGGGATCCTGGTCACAGTGCGCACCAAAGGCTATGTACACACTGTTGTGCAAGAGAAGGAGACCTGGCCGTTGAATGACGTTGTACGCATTAAAGAGTCCCGACGCGCCCGCATTGTTCTGCGCCTGACCTTGAATTTCGACCGGGAAATTGGCTCGTTCGCTGCCGTCCAAAGGATTGACCGCGTGCAGGTAGTACTGCGGAGCACCGAGGTCGTCGAGGGCCATCGACACAAAGAACATGGAATTCGTCGTGGGGTCAAATGTCGGCGTCGAAGTGATGCCCACGAACGGTGCGAGGTCGGGACACGCCCAGGTGGTCGCCTCGTAATACGGCGTTCCGACCGACCTCGACCACTCGATCGCTCCAGTGGATGGATTCAGCCCGTAGACGTTGTCCTGCTCGGTCGCCACGATCAAGACACCGTCGGCGACAAGGGGCTGGGCGTAGACCTGACCCACCACGGCGGGTTGCTTCCAGATCTGACCAAACTGCGACGAATCCGACACGGTGGCGGGTGAGAGTTGCGATTGATCTCCGTACCAACCATCACGGCTATCCGAACCGTGATTCGTGGGCGTCGTTGCTCCGGTCGAGGCTCCGGTGTCGTGGGATCGAACGATCGTACTGACCTGAGGGTGGCCACTCGCCGCCTGCGCAGACGTGGCGACCAGAGAGAACGTTGTCAGTACACCGAGCGCGACGAGGCCGCGTGTCAGCGTGCGAACACGGCTCACCGCCCCGCGTCGACTTGATCTCATGGGACCACTACCTCTCCGCATACCAGCGACATGATGCTAGAGACACCGCGAGCACCACGGTGATCACGTCGAAGGATTTCTCACGTTCGTCCCAACAGGGCCGATTCACCAAAGATCACGGGAAATTTCCCGTGATCTTTCGTCCCTAGAGAGCGTGACGACGCCGGCGACGAGGCGTGGTGAGGGAGGGAGGCGTCCAGCCCGCGTCCTCGTTGTTGACGTTGGTGCCCGGGGGGACAATGGCGTCAATGGCGTCCATGATCTCTCGCGACAATCGCACGTCGCTCGAGCCGAGCTGCGATTCCAATTGATCCATGGTCCGTGGTCCAATGATCGCCGAGCTCACGGCGGGGTGTTCCAGGACGAAGGCGATGGCCATGTCAATCAAGGTCAGCGAGTTTTCGGCGGCCAGTGTCGCCAATTTGGTGACGGCCTCCAACTTCACTTGGTTCGCTGGCAATGACAGGTCGTAGCGTCCCGGGATACGAGCGGCCCGACGACTGGTGTTGTCCTGACCTACGCCAAAGCGCCCCGAGAGCCAGCCGCCCGCCAACGGACTCCACGGCAGCACGCCCATTCCGTACTGTTGCGCCACCGGCAACACGTCACGCTCGATGCCTCGAACGAGCATGGAATACGGAGGCTGCTCGGTCATGAAGCGCTCGCGGCCACGTCGCTGCGCCACCCATTGGGCTTCGACGATTTGGTGGGCCGGGAAGGTGGACGAACCAAAGTTGCGAATCTTTCCCGCGTGCACCAAGTCACTCAGCGCACCGAGTGTTTCATCGATGTCGACGGATTCGTCAGGACGATGGATCTGGTAGAGATCGATGTAGTCAGTGCCGAGTCGTCGCAGGGAGTTTTCGCACTCGGCCATGATCCACTGACGCGAATTTCCCTGCGCGTTGGGATCGTCACTCATGGTTCCGTGCACCTTGGTTGCGAGGACCACTCGCGAACGATCAACGGAGGCGAGAGCCTTCCCCACGATCACTTCCGACTCTCCCGCCGAATAGACGTCCGCAGTGTCGATGAAATTGATCCCCGCGTCGAGTGCGCGGTGAATGATGCGCACGCTGTCGTCATGATCCGGATTGCCCCACGCCCCAAACATCATGGCGCCCAGACAGAGCGGACTGACTTTGATTCCGGTGGTACCCAAGCTGTGGTAGTTCATGTGGCGACCTTACCGAGAACGCGACGCCACCGCGCGACGACGCGGACGTGTGTTCATTGACACGATCTTGCAATAAATCTCTCTCCTCCTGATCCCGTTCACTCCGCTACGTTCCTTGTTGCCCAGTGTGAAGCGCGAGGAAAACGTCATGTCCGTCACCGTGTACCGATCGAACACCATCATCACGCTCGACCCCGCGTGTCCCACGGCGACCGCGATCGCGGTGCGTGATGGACGAATTCTTCACGTGGGTGAGGCAGCGGATGTACTCGACCTCGTCCGCGAGATACCTCACGTGGTCAACGACGACTTCCAACACGACGTCATCGTGCCGGGTTTCATCGAGGCCCACGGTCACCTTTTTGGCGACGGTGCCCTGTGTCATTACGCGTGGCTCGGTTTCGATGATCGACGTCGGGCTGACGGAGGTGTGGCGAAAGGTTCTCATCACGTGAGCGAGGTGATCGAACGGTTGCGTGAAGAGGTGGCGCTCCACGAGGGTGATGACCCCATCTTTGGTTTCGGATTCGATCCCGTCTTTCATGACGGCCGCGCCCTCACCCGCGACGATCTCGACGCGGTAAGCATGGATATACCCGTACTGGTCATGAACGCCAGTGGCCACATCGCCTACGCCAACAGTGCGCATCTCGCTCGCCAGCAAATCTCGAGCGCGACCGAGGACGCGGGTGTCATCAAAGATGCCGCCGGTGAACCCATTGGCGAATTTCACGAAACCGCTCTCGCGTTAGTGCTCGCCAATACCAAGATCCTCGGTCAGAACGCGGAGCGAGCCGTGCGCGATGGTGCCTCTCTCGCTCGTCAGGCCGGGTGTACCACCGCATCGGATTTAGCTCTTTTTGCGGCGGGGCCCGCTTTTGAGACGTACCGGCAGGTCGCCAATGGTGAGGATTTTCCGGTGCGGGTGGCGTATTCCCCGCATATCGGCGACATGTCGCGCGTCTTCTCCGCCGATGATCTCCTCGCTCACGTCACGAAGTTGCGGGACGAGTCCACCGACCGGTTCTTCTGCGGACCTTTGAAATGGACAGCGGACGGATCCATCCAAGGATTCACGGCTGCTCTGCGCTGGCCGGGGTACTGCGGCGACTCTGATCATGCGTACTTGATCCTGAACGCCGATACGCTGATCGACCAACTCACACCGTTTCACCGAGCGGGATTTCAAGCGGCCATTCACACGAATGGTGACCAGGCGACGGAGCACGCGCTACGCGCCCTCGAACACATCCTCACCGAAGATCCGCGACCCGATCATCGCCATCGTCTCGAGCACTGCCAAATGGCCTCACGTGCCATGTTCCAGAAGATGGCACGTCTCGGGGTGGGTGCGAATCTGTTCGCGAACCACATCTACTACTGGGGCGACATCCACCGAACGCGCACGATGGGTGCGGATCGAGCGCGCCGCATGGATGCCGCCGCGACCGCGCTCGCGGCGGGCGTGGTGATATCACTGCACTCCGATCATCCCGTCACGCCGGTCAAACCGCTGTTCTCGATGTGGTGCGCGGTCAATCGGGTGACGCGCAGCGGACATGTCCTGGGTCCGCATGATCGCATCACCGCCGCGGAAGCACTGCAGGCCGTCACCTTGGGTTCCGCCCATCTCATCCACCGAGACGACGAGCTCGGATCCCTCGAGGTGGGTAAATGGGCGGACTTCACCGTGCTGGGGGACAATCCGCTGACCGTCGATCCCATGACGATCAAGGACATTCCCGTACGCGGCACGGTGATCGCGGGACGCAGAACGGCACAGTGAGTCTGCGACCTCGCATCGTGAAGACCACGGCGAGGTCGCAGACGTACCCGCTAGAGAGTCGTGAAACTCACCGTCGCTGACGATGGACTCGTGCCGACGGCGTTCACCGCGCGAATGGTCAGCTGATACTTCGTCTTTGACGTCAGCGGGCTCAACGTAATTGTCGGCGACAACGTTGAGGCGGCTGACGTCGTCGCCGTCTTCCACACTCCCGGAGACACGGAGTACTGGTAACTCGTAATGCTCAAACCACCATTGTCCGACGGAGCGTGCACCGTCACTATCGCCGACGTCTTGCTTGGGGTGACCTTGGTGATCGACGGTGCCGTGGGGACGGTCGCGGGAGTTACCGAAACGGGAGCTGTCGGAACACCGCCGCCGTTGGTGTTCGTCGCGACCACGGTGAACGAATAGGTCGTCCCGTTGGTAAGACCCGCCACGATGCACGTGGTCGCCGCCAAGTTCGCCGGGCTGCACGTCGCGCCGCCGGGCGTGGCGGTGACGACGTATGACGAAATAGCCGGAGTGCCGTTCGGTGTCGGCGCGGTCCAGGTGACCGTCGCTGACTTGTTGCCGGCAACGACCTTCACGTTCGTGCTCGCAGCCGGGACGGCGGACAAGCTGGTTGCCGACGAGGGTAACGAAGGAGCAGAGGAACCGTTCGCGTTCGTGGCCGTCACTGTAAATGTGTACGTCGCGGCATTCGACAATCCACTGACCGTGCACTGAGTGGACGTGGTGGTGCACGTCGCTCCGTGCGGCGACGCCGTCACGGTGTACCCGGTGATCGGCTGTCCCCCCGTAGCCGTGGGAGCGGTCCAGGAGACGACGGCCGACTGGTTGTAGCCCTTGGCGGTAACGGACGTCGGCGCGCCGGGCACAGATGTTGCTGAGATGGACATCATCTTCACGGCCTCACCAGTAGCGCTCGCCGTCAGGTAGTAACCCACCACGGAGCATTCACCGATATTCGACGTCGTGCACGATGCACCCGTCGCTTCAGAAAACTGGAATGGCCCGTACGCGTCCGAGGGCAGCGGCGCGATAACACCGGCACTCCACGTACCGGCCGTCTCAGTCCAGATCGCGGGCTTCAGACTGTCCTGCGAACTGTTATAGACAGCACCGTAACTGCCGGTCGCGACACAATTTCCTACCGATACGCACGCGACCGATCCCGCTCCCGAGTCCTGGGGGGTTTTTCCGGAGTTCGTGAAGGCACCTGACGGCAGCGCGAGAGCTTGACCCTGTGACCACGTCCCCGATGTTTCGGTCACGACGCTCGCGAGAGATCCATTCCCCGTGGAGTTATAGGCACCCGTGGCCACACAGTTACCGTCCGACGTGCACGTAAGTGCGTTGAGAGTCGGAAACGAACTGGCCTTGGCGGACGTTTGTGCAACGTTTCCCGCCGGCTGGCTGATTGCAACCGGCGTCGACCAACCGGAACCGCTCAACGTGGTGGCATCCCACTGATAACCCGACTTGGCGAAATACGCGCCGACCGCGGTGCAGTCCGTGTTGCTCGAGCACGACACCGCACCGAGCCCACTCTGTCCACCGGCCGTCGACACTTGCGCGGGTGTTGATGACGCCGCGCTCACCGTGCCCGCCGTCCACTGACCCGCAGAGAGAGTCTCGGCGAGGCCCACGCTGTAGTTGTCAGCCAAGTTACCAATGGTCACCGTACCCACGGCCACGCACGACTGATTGGCGGGACAACTCACTGACAGCAAGCCGGACTGGGACGCGGCGGTCTGTGCAGTGGTCTTGGTCGTACTCGCGTAGGCACCCGTGGGAAGCGGCACCTGCGTTGGCGCTCCCCACTTACCGCTGATCTCGGAAATCGCAAACGGCAACTTCGTACCCAAACTGCCGGCCGCAAACATGCCCACGGCCACGCAGTTGCCCGCGCTGGAGCACGAGACCGAGTCCAGGAGTGCCTGTTCTGTACTGGACGATCCACTCGGTGCTGACACGATCACCGGCGTCGCCCACACGCCGCTGGTTTCAACGACCAGTACCGGCCGAATCGCACTCGACGCCGTCGCGTCGGGGAAGTTGGCACCAACAGCAACGCAGTTACCGATGGAGACGCACGACTGACCCGCGAGCAGGTTCCAAGTGTTCGCGCCCGCGCCGGGCGTCGTGGGTAGAACAACCGGACCACCCCAGATGACGGCGCCAGCCGGCGCTGCCGCGGCCAGAACGCCGGCGATCAGTGTCACCGACACGACAGCCCGTCCGATGTGAGCACTGCGGCGTGCACGCTTCCAAGAAGAACCGAACATAGAGAACCCAACTTTCATCACAAGTGAGTCCTTCGACCCGCGGTCATCCTTGACGAGAGGTCCCGAATTGTCAAGGATTTTCGTCGAGAATTTTGGGCGACACCGTGCCATAGGACTGAGGACCCTAGAAACATCTCGACCAGTCCTTTGCCCTATCGCTACGTTGCGATCATGAGTTCTTCAAGGCCTGGACCCTGGATCGACCTGCACGCCCACCCGGGGCGCTGCTTCCTCGAGGGCACTACTCCCGGCAGTCCGTGGCACGAACTGCTCGGCGAGAGCCGGTGCGCCGACGTCTTGAAGAACGCACCCGCTCCACCGTTCGCCGCCATCAGCGTCTCGTCGGTCAGCGATCTGGCGGTACTCGGAGTGACTCCCGACGGGGGACTGGCCGCCGTTCGCACCTTCGACGAGGGCGAGGCCTACCGTGATCATCGGCGTCAAGTTCACGGCATTGTGTCCATGCTCGCGACCGAAGGCATTGCGCTCGCTCACTGCGCGGCGGACATCACTCGCGCACACGAAGTCGGCGATCTCGTCGCGATTCTTTCCTGCGAGGGAGCTGACTTCGCGGAATCGCACTTTGACAGCGTCTTCGAGCTGCACGAACTTGGCGTACGCATCGTGACTCTCGTGCACTACCGAGCCAATGCCTTCGGTGACCTGCAGACGGAACCCGAGATGCATGGTGGGCTGTCCGACAACGGACGACGACTCGTGCACGCCCTCAACGATCAGAACATCCTGATCGACCTCGCCCACGCCACCCTCGCCACGACTCGCGACGTGCTCGAGATTTCGACCGCCCCCATCGTCATCTCCCACACGCATCTACAGCCACGAGACGCTGATCACGCCCGCTTGATCTCGAGAGAACACGCCCGCATTGTCGCGGACGCTGGGGGCCTCGTGGGAGCGTGGCCGTCGGGCGTCACGAGTACGACGTTGGACGACTTCGTAAATGAAGTTCTGCGTTTGGTGGACACGGTCGGAGTTGAACACGTGGCAGTGGGCACCGACATGGACGCCAATTATCGACCCGTTCTCGATCACTATGACCAGTTCGGCGACCTGAGCGACCGGCTAGTTGCCAGTGGGCTCCGTCACCACGACGTCGAAAGAATTCTCGGAACGAATGTTCTCGAACTCTTTCGCGCCGTCTGCGGTTAGAGACTTACAGACGAATCGTCCGACGACGCTGCGAGAGCGCCAACAGGCCCAGCAGTACTGCCGCCATCGCGCCCAGGACAATCACACCGTTCGCGCCACCGGCCGAGAGGTCGGGGGTGGAGGGATTGAGGACGAATGACGAAATGATGTGATCGTTGGTCAATCCACCCGTGGCGCCGGTGAAGCCGAGCAGCACCGACGACGGCAGCGTGATCGCATTCGACAACACCGTGGTGCCGCCAAGATCAAGGTCAGGACGCCACCCGTGTAGGTCACTTCCACCGAGTGCGTTCCGTGCAACGAGGTGCTGAGCGCATGGGTTGCCGCCCACGTCTTCGACGTGTTCAGACCACCGGTGAGAAAACCGACGAAGTTGTTCGAAGGGTCATTCGAGTTCTGATACGTGTCGAGGGCGACGCCCACGCCGGTCACGCCAGGGTGTCCTCCACCCGCAGTGAAGCCCAGACCGCCGCCATTGGAACCAGTGGTGGCGGTGGTGTTGTGAGCCGGATCGGCCAACGCGAGCGTGATGCCGTCAGCGCCGCCGCTCGTGCCCATGTTCACCTGGAAGCTCACGTCCAGACCATTCGTCGACACGGGCGCGTTCAGCCACACGGCTGAGGACTGGAAGGTCTGTCCCTGCTGCGTCAGCACGAGAGAACTCCCGGACACCGAAGCGTTGCCGTTGAGAGTCCAGCTGCTGTCGGGGGGCCAGGTGGTTGCCGCACCGGCGGGAACGGCCACCAGACCCACAGTCAGGGCGGTCAGAAGAGCTACACCCATGGTGCGCGTCGCGAATCGGCGAGACATCACGGTTTTCCTTTGCGAATTCAGTCACTTCGCCCAATGCGAAGAAAGTTTTTCGACCTTATCAGTAATCCACCCCTAAGGCCAGTCGGCCTGCTAAGTCGCCTTAATACGGACCAGGACCGTTCAAACTCGCGTTGCAAGAGCGGGGGTCCCACGGTTGGAGGGGCTGGGCGAGCTGTGTGGGCTTGCCCAGGCCATTGTCCCCCGAGACGGACGGCGGATCATAGACCGTCGTCGGCGTCACGGTGGTGGGTGTCCCCTTCACTGTCGTGGTCGTCACTGGCTTGGGAGCAAGTGGCACCAACGAAATGTCCGTACCCGTTTGCACCGTCACCGTGGCTCCGGGCGTGACCTCGGAAGGGTTGTACCCGAGGACGGCGGGACCCTGGATCTGGCGCAGGACCGCTTCGGCCTGTGCTTGCGCCGGAGACGTCCAGTTCCCGTTCACTGGTGGCGGCGAGCCCCCGTACCAAACGACGGTCTGTGTCTCACGCGGATTTTCCGGGGTGCGGTCACCGGTTGAGATCACGTTGAATCCTCGAGTCGTCAAGTCCGTAGCGACCTTCTTGGCTTGCCCGGCGACGCCGGAACCATTCTCCACGGTGACCGCGAAACTCCCCGGTGCAGGCAGGGTCGTGTAGTTGAAACTGCTTTGAGTGGGCTTGACGCCGAAGAGTTTGTCGATGGCCGCGTAGCCACCCGGCTGCAGGGGGAACTCGATATCGCCGTAGTAGTAGCCCTTGTAGAGATAACTCCCGACCTCGACGGTGACCACGGGAAACGTGAACTGCGGCACGTTCGTGATGGACGTGGACGCGAAGGCTTCCGCGAGGGCGACCATATGTCCTTCGCTAAATGAGTTGTCGACGGTCAAACTCGGCAGTACCGACGTGGCGATGGACTGGTCCGTCAAAGGATCGCCGATGCCTCTCGCCGAAACTTGGCTCGCGAGCACGCGAAGAAATTCGTGGGTGCGTCGAATGCGCGCAATGTCGGACTGCGCCTCCTGAGGCCACGTTGAGTGCGCGAAGGGGTACCCCTTCGGTTGGTACTGCAGGTGACGAGCACGAACGACCTGAAGGGCGTGGTAGCCGTTCAAGAGATAACAACCGGGGCGACGAATGTTGAGCCCCGACTCTGCGTCAAAGACGGGCATCGGGAAGTACATGTGCGTACCGCCGAGCGAGTCCACCACTTTGGCGAACGTGTCGAAGTTGAGCTCGACGAAGTGATTAATGGGAATGGCGAAATCTTCTTCGATGGCGGCGGCGAGTTGCGTAGGTCCTTGATAGAGGGCCGCGTCAATCTTGTTGGCTCCCTCCTTGCGCGCGTTCGGGATGAACGTGTCACGCGGGATCGACAAGAGCGACACCGTGTGCGCGCCCAAATCCAGGTGCACGATCATGACGATGTCGCTATTGACGCCCGTCACCCCTTGCGAACACAGTCCGTACGCCGGATTCGCCTTCATCCCCGGCGCGCAGCGCTCGGTGGAGCCGACGAGAAGGATGTTTTCCTTGGCGCCCGCGGTCTGGAGGTGCCCCACGTCGGTGTGATGCACCAACGAACCAAGGTAGAAATATTCCGCAACGGCCGCGGTCACTACCAGGACGACCATGACGACGCTTAACAACATGATGCGTCGCGCCCAAAAACGCCGGCGGCTCGGGCGACGTCGTGGCGTGGGTCGACGTGGTGGGCCACTGCCCGCGGGGACCATTCCAGAATCCCCTCGTCGCGCAATAGGCGCCGATCCCCGTGGACTTGCCAACTGCCGGGATTGATTCATCGGCGGCGGATCACCACGGCGTGGTGGTCCCTGGCGATTTGAGGTGGTCCGCGGCGGTTGGTCGCCGCGATAGGCGCGGGGGTCGCGGGGGTCGTTACCTGGGCGGCCACCACCGGTGTTCGGCATTCTCGAACTCGTGGGCGGGCGCGCCCCTCCTCGTGACGGTTGGTAATTCCCTCGACCGGCATCGCCCGAGGGTGGAGGTGTGTAGCCGCCGCGGTTCGGCGGATCCGACGGAACCATGTGTGTTGACCTTACGTTCGTGTGGATGCGACACGATTGAGACAACCTGCCGAAATCCCACCACCACGCTAGACCCCACGGGCGCACGACAACGGTGTTTGGTCGACACGACAACGGTGTTTGGTCGAGTGCTGACCAAGGATGCACGTCGTGTGACGAGACGGCGACCGGATATTCGTGAAAGGGACTGGTAGGGTCCGAATTCACCGTCATGGTACGCCCGCTCTCCCCGCGAGAATCCGCACTTTTCGGCCGCGCTTTGCGACACGGACCGACATTCTCCCCGTGGCGGGCCCATCGCTGGTGGTTGGCGGGTCTGTTGACGTCACTTTCGATGCTGGTTCCACTGGCGGCGAATGCCAGCATCGCTCCGTCGCCGCTGACGTTCGCCCTCCCGGCCACCTCGGTGACGAGTGGTCAGGACGTCAACGTCAACTCGGTGAGCTGCGGGAGCGTGAATACGTGCGTGTTCGTGGGCACGGCGGTGGTCAAGACAGCCACGTCGGCTCGTCACGATGTGCCCCTGGTCCTTAATGAGGTCAACGGTGTGCTCACGGCTCCCCTGTTCGTCACACCACCAACAGACGCGGTTACGAGCTCGAATAGTGGACGGAGCGAGCGAACGGGCCTGGACGCCGTGAGCTGCGTGGCGACTGGTGATTGTGTCGCGGTGGGCACCTACACAACCGCGAGCGGTTTCGCTCCCTTCGTGGTGACCGAGTCCTCGGGCATCTGGTCGCTCGGCAAGCGACTTCCGGTGCCGACGAATGCCGTCAGCTCGAACAACGCGGACGCCCTCGGCCTCTCGTGTCCCACTCTGTCGTCGTGTGTCGCGACTGGCTCGTATCGCGTCGCCGGGGAGTCCACCGTTCCGTTCGTAAGTTCCAACGCCTCGGGTTCATGGCGTTCCATCTCCCCTCCTCTCCCGAGTGACGCGGACACGAGTTCTCAAGTTGCGTTCCTCGATGCGGTCTCCTGCTGGATACCCGGCGCGTGCGTCGCGGTGGGCAGCTACGCCGCTGGGGTCAATCAAATCGATCTCGCGGCAGCTCTGAACCGCGGCGTCTGGACGACCACCGCGGTGTCGGGTCCCACGACCGGTGCCCTCCCGTCCAGTGAGGCCAATGGGCTCAACGCCGTGAGCTGTTGGGCACCCTGGTCGTGCGCCGCAGTGGGCCAGTACGGCACCACGAGCGGCGTCGGTAGCACCGTGAGTTTCAGTGTGGGTGGTGCGAATTCGGCTACCTGGCCGACTTCGCAGTGGGTCAGTACGCCCGCCGTGTCGCCCACCCCTCCGTCGTCGCTCAGCACGCTGTTGACAGTCTCGTGTGTCGCGGCGACGTCCTGTGTTGCGGGAGGCTCCTACGGGACACCGACGTTGCAGCGCGCGGATGTCGTGACGTCGCTCTCGAGTCGTCAAGCGAGCAGCGCCACACTGCCGACTTCTGCGGCCACCTCGCAATCATCGGCCGTGACCAGTGACGTTTGCTTCACGCCGACCGCGTGCCTCGTGACCGGCACGTACACGCAGAGCGCAACGGGAAACGTTGAGGGCTATGTCAGCATCCCCCAGACGCCGCCACTTCCGCCGACGTCCGTGACGGTGGTGGCGGGTAACGAGAGTGCGCGGGTTAGCTGGCGTGCACCGACCTACGACGGCTTGTCGCCGCTAACGGAGTTTCGCGTCACCGCCACCCCCGGCACTTCCGCTTGCGTCAGTTCTCCGACGCTGAATTCGTGCACCGTGTTCGGGCTCACCAACGGCGTCAGCTACCGCGTCAGTGTGGTGGCGAGCAACGCGGTGGGAGACTCCACACCGTCGGCGTCGTCGTCGAATTTCACGCCAGCCACGGTCCCGAGCGCTCCGGTCATCACGTCGATCACCCCACTCATCGGAGGTTGGCGGTTGACGTTCGCGGCGCCGAGTACGACGGGAGGCGCCGCGATTCGCACGTACGAGTACTCGTTGACGATGGGCGCCACCTGGCACACTCGACCCAATGGCACGACGAGTTCACCATTGAGCGTGGCCGGTCTTCCGCGGCGTCATCGGTATCGAGTCATGATTCGGGCCGTCAACGCTCGTGGTGCCTCGCCTCACTCCAATACGGTGACGGTCACCACAAAGTCATAAGGGCGACCCCCCGCGGTGGTCCCCGTTTTCTTATACTGAACTCTCCGTCACGGCCAGAAACGCGAGGTGATCATGCGTCGGCTATTGGTCTCCGTCGTTGCGTGTCTGTCGACCTTGCTCCTCGTGACGCCGAACGTCGCGCGAGCCGACGGCGACGCGCCGACGATCGCTCAGTGTCTGAAGGTCGTGCCCACCCAAACCTTGGTCAAGGGGAGACTCACGATCGCGACCGATAATCCGGTGACGCCCCCGTGGTTCATCAACAATCAACCGAACAATCAAAAAGGTTTCGAATCGGCTCTCGCCTACGCACTGGCGAGCACTCTGGGATTTACGCCGGCCAAGGTCAACTGGGTAACCGAACACTTCGCCACGTCATTTCAACCGGGCGCGAAACCTTTCGACTTTGACATCAACGAGATCACCGTCACTCCCGACAAGCTGAAGAACGTCGCGTTCTCGAACAGTTATTTCCAACTTCGACAATCCGTCGTCGCTCTCAAGGGATCACCGATCGTCAAACACCACACTCCCAAAGATCTACGGCGTGACGTCTTTGGTGCACTCACGAATAGTCCCGCTCTCGCCTACGTGACGGACGCCATAGAGCCGGACGCGGCGGTGCGCACATTCGCGACACTCAACGATGCGGTCGCCGCACTCCGCAGCGGGGCGATTGACGCCATCGTCGTCGATACGCCGACCGGCAACGTTCTCGTGAATTGGCAGATTCTCTCGAGCACTGGCGCACCCAGCGCCACGCAAGTGGGCCAGTTTCCGGCGGTTGGTAACGAGTACTACGGATTGCTCTTTCAGTTGAAGAATCCTCTACTCGCCTGCGTGAACACCGCGCTCGGCAAGCTCTCGACCAATGGCACCTTGACGTCGTTGACAAAGAAGTGGTTGTCGATCTACACGTCGATTCCGACGCTGCAACCCTGAGTTACGACGCGTTGGCGCGCAATTCTGGCAGCGTGACCAACAGGTCGAAGAGTTCTTGGTCACGGTCCCACGTCAGACGCTCACGCACGTGCTCGAGTGGCACCCACCGCAACTCGTCCACCTCGTCGTTGGGAACAAATTCACCATCGACGGGAGTCATGAGGTAGTAGGTCACGATCTTGGGCTTGCCCTTGCGGTGAACGTAATTCGTAGTGCCGATGAACCGAACGATCTCGCAGCGAAGTCCGGTCTCTTCGACCACCTCCCGCAGGGCGGCTTGTTCGAAGGTCTCACCCTCATCCAGCTTGCCCTTGGGAAAAGTCCAGTCGCCGCGCGCTTCTCGAAACACGCACGCCACTTCAACGCGACCACCGGCGACGAAGCGAATGATGACCCCACCGGAGGCTCGTATGAGGTCGGTCGGCGCGTCGTCGGGAATGATCAACTCGCCGGTCATCAAGTACACACTTTCGAAGGTAGCGGGGCGGAGCAATCAAATCGTGTCAATACGTTCCCTTGACGTCGACTTGTTCCCCTCTCCGTAGAGTAGTGAATGTGCTCGCCGTCTCTCTGCCGCTCGGCTGGCGACTCACGATCTACCTCGCCGCCGGAATCGCGGCGGGGATCTCCAACGGGATCGCCGGTGGAGGAACCTTCATCACTTTTCCGACGATGTTGGCCCTCGGAGTTCCGGCCATCCAAGCGAATGTGTCGTCGACCGTCGGCGTGCTGCCGAGCTATCTCGGCGGGCTCCGCGGTTTTCGCGACGAATTGCGAACCCGAATGCCCCTGGTGCGTCGCCTATTGCCGGCGTGTCTTATCGGTACGGCCCTCGGCACGGCCTTGCTCTTGCGGGGGTCGCCCACCACTTTTCGCGCCATCGTTCCCTGGCTCATTGGTGGAGCGACCGTTCTTTTCGCCCTATCCCCACTGGTGACCAAGCGACTGGCGCACATTGACCACGCCCACCCCACGCGCCGATGGGCTTTGCAGATCGGCGTCTTTCTCGTCGCCGTGTACGGGGGTTATTTCGGCGCCGGTCTCGGCATCATGCTCTTGGCGGTCATGGGGCTCACCCTGCCCGACGACCTCGATACCGTCCAAGGCCTCCGCAGCGCGTTGTCGACGGTGATCAACGCGGTCGCCGCTCTCGTCTTTCTCTTTCGTGGCCACTTGGCCGTCGAAGCGGTCATCATGTTGCTCATCGGAACCGCCATCGGTGGGTGGCTGGGAACCGTCCTGATCAAGAAGCTGCGGCCGAATACGGTCCGAGCGCTCATCGTCGCGATCGGGGCGGCCACCGCCATACGACTCGCGGTGTAGTTGAACGACCAATTCCTGAGTAATCCACTAATATTTATGGGATGAAGCGATTCTTCAGTTTCCCGAATCCCGTCAATGACGCCGCAGCGCGCACCGTCGCGCTGGGCGTCGTCACGATGACCGTCACGGTTCTCGTGACCGGCTGGGTCTGGATCCTGATTCCTCTCACCTACGGCTTTCTCGCGCGCGTTCTCGCGGGACCGAAACTGTCCCCCCTCGGGCGCTTCGCCGTCGCCGTGGCGGCGCCGCGCATCGCTCGCACCCCCGCCTTTTCGCACTGGGAGCGACTCGTTCCCGGACCGCCGAAGCGTTTCGCTCAGGGGATCGGCCTCGCCTTCACGACGGCCACGGTGATCACGTGGGCGACGGCGGGATGGGGCACCGCGCGGTGGATCCTCTTACCATTGCTGGTGGCCGCGTCGCTCGAAGGTTTCGCCGGGTACTGCCTCGGTTGCACGATGTTCGGGTGGCTGATGAAGTGGGGACTGGTGCCCGAATCCGTGTGCGAGGAGTGCTCCGATCTCTCTAAGCGCTGGGCTCGACAGGGTTTAGTGAATACTTAAGAGACGCCCTTCTCCGGCCGTGGGAAGAGCCCTACGATCGGAAGATCGTGGCCGAGTCCCCGGGGAGAAGAAGATGAGTCGTTTGTCCGCACAACGCCGTACGGGAAGTCGTCCGTGGACCGCGACCGTTGTCGCCACCGCCGCCCTCGCCAGTCTCGCCGCCAGCGTGCCCGCCATCGGCATCGCTTCGTCGGCGGGCGCCGCGGAGGTGCGCGTCATCGTGGACCACGCGAGCCTCGCCGGTGTTCACGTCACGTCAGCACCTCGCACGACCTCCTTCAGCGTGGTGCTACGTCCTCAGCACGCCGCACAATTAGCCGCATTGGTCGCGAGCATCAGTGATCCTCATTCGAGCAACTACCGCCACTTCCTCTCGCGAGGGGCGTACGCCGCGCAGTTCGGTCCCTCGGCGTCCACGGTCTCGGCAATGACGTCCTACTTCTCGCGTTACGGACTTCACACCCAGTCGGGTGGTGACGGTTCATTGGTGTGGCGCGTGAGCGGACTGACTACTCACGTGGCCGCGGCGTTCGCCGCCCAGGTCGTGGGCGTGCGCGATAGTTCCGGTGCCATCCTCAGCGAACTTCGAGGGAATGGCACGTTGCCCTCGTCGCTCGCCCAACACGTCAGCGGCATCGTCGGCTTGAGCTCGTCGCGACTCTTCCACTCACTCGCCGTCACTCATCGCTCGGCTCGCGACACTGCGGGCACGAATGAACAAACGTGCACCGACGCCGCCACGACGGCAACCTCGCAGGGCGCGTATTTGCCGAGCCAGCAGGCGTCACTCTACGGACTCGACACCCAGTGGGCCAAGGGTATTGACGGCGTGGGTGCCACGATTGGCGTCTACGAACTCTCGGGCTATTCGGCCAGTGACGTGTCGACGTATCTCTCGTGTTACAACGTGCCCAACCACCTGCAACCCAACGTGATGGTTGACGGTGGTCCCGCTCTCGGGGACACCACCGTCAACACGGAGAGTGAAGCCGACCTCGACATTGAAGAAGCCGCCGTGTTGGCTCCTGGCGCCAACATCGTGGTGTACGAAGCACCCAACTCGGCGAGCGGCAGCCTCGATGGTTTCGCTCGCATGGCGAGTGACGACACGGCCTCGGTCATCACGACCTCGTGGGGCGAATGCGAAGCGCAGCTCGGCTCGTCCGGCATGAGCGCCGAGAACACGGTGTTCCAGCAGATGGCGGCCCAGGGTCAAACCGTTGCCGCGGCCGCCGGCGACGACGGATCCACTGACTGCACGACGGCGACGGGTGCACCCGTCAATCAGTTGGCGGTCGATGATCCCGCGTCGCAGCCGATGGTCATTGGTGTCGGCGGACTCGCCGTCACCTCGATCTCACCGCTGAGCCAAGCCGTGTGGAACAGCCGCTTCCCGTCCCCGGGCGTGAACGACGGCGGTAGCGCGGGTTCACAAGGTGGCGGTGCTGGTGGCATCTCGTCGTACTGGACTCGCCCGTCCTGGCAGTCCGGGGTCGGCATTGCCTCCACGCAGGTCTCGCGCTTGGTGCCCGACCTTTCGGTGATGGCCGACCCGGCGTACGGCTTCTTGGAGTACACGCCCGCGGGACATCGCACGAACGTGTGGACCGCCGTGGGAGGTACGTCCATTGGTTCTCCCATCGTGGCCGCGATCCTCGCGGTGGCGTCCCAAGCGTGCGGCGGCGGACGACTCGGACTGGTCACGCCCACCTTGTACGCCATGGCCGCGGCGAATACTGGATTCAATGACGTCACGGTGGGTGGCAACAACATCTTCCGCTCCGCCGGACGCTTG
>Ga0208872_1000721_pt1 | contig 22505 bp, 12 predicted proteins | sample CryBogCBH12Aug08_FD_185508 | JGI IMG/M metagenome (GOLD analysis project Ga0208872, IMG submission 185508) | Freshwater microbial communities from Crystal Bog, Wisconsin, USA - CBH12Aug08 (SPAdes) | ecosystem: Environmental > Aquatic > Freshwater > Lake | place: Crystal Bog, Wisconsin, USA...
TTGCGATACATGCTTCATTGTTAATGAAGATGTCGCACTTTTGAACCGCCCCGTCACACACATGACCCCGCCGCACTTTTCAGCCGCCGTTTACACCATTGGTTTTTTAGACGGGTTTATATTGCTATGAATTTCCCGGCAGTGAGAATCACCTTTGGCCTTTGGTGTTCAAAAAGTAGAAAACGATTTTAATCTAAATGCACTATGCCATGTCGGATGGCACTGATGGCGGCTTCGGTGCGGTCATGCACATTGAGTTTGGTGAATAAAGTTTTCAGGCGAGCCTTCACGGCGTCCTCGGAGATGGAGAGCGTCTGTGACATTTCTTTATTGCCTAGCCCCTTGACCAGCAGGGTTAGCACTTCCATTTCTCTTTCCGATATGTCAGCGCGCATCAGTCGGCTGATTAGTCGGCTGGCAAACTTCGGCGGCAGGACTTGTTGTCCGTTAAAAACGGCGCGGATGGTGTTGGCCAGTTCGACGTGGGGAGTATCCTTGAGGAGATAAGACTTAGCCCCGCTTTGAATCGCCCGATAGATATCTTCATCTGTGTCAAAGGTGGTGAGCACAATCACCCGGACGTCTGGAAATTCCTTGTGGATGGCCATGGTGGTTTCGACCCCGCCGATGCCGGGCAGTCGCAAATCCATCAATACCACGTCGGGTTTTAATTCGCGGTAAATTTTAATGGCCTCAAAACCGTCGCCCGCTTCGGCAATGACCTCTAAATCGGGCTCCCGACCGATGAGCGTGGCCATGCCCGTGCGGAACGCCGGATGGTCGTCCACCAGCAAAATGCGGATATTTTTTTGTTTGCTCTCTTTGCTCAATTTTTTCATGTCAAGTTAGCACTCATGTGGCTTAAGTCATTTACTCATCCGGGTAATTTTTTAATCCCCCATTAGTGGCAGGCTTAAACTAACGGTCGTGCCTTGATTGGCTGTCGAGCGGATTTCCAATTTTCCATTCAACTCCTTCGCCCGTGCGTGCATGGCGACCAAGCCGAAGCCCCCGCTGCTCGGCGGCGGATTGGCCGAATCGAAGCCGCGCCCGTCATCTATCACCGTCAGGAAAAAATGCTTAGGGTCAAACTCCAGTCGGACGTTGATTTTTTTTGCGCGGGCGTGATTCACCGCGTTGGTAATCGCTTCCTGGCCCAGGCGCAAAACATTGTTTTCAACGACTGCTGGGAGGCGGCGGTTCCGGCCCACGACATCAAACCGGGTTTCGGCAACGACCCCTTTTGATAGTTGTGTCAGAATATTTTTCAAGGCCGTGGCCAGATCGCCTGTCTCCAACACTTGCGGGCGCATGTTCCAAATAGAATTGCGCGCTTCCTCCAAGCTGCCGCGAACCAATTGCTGCGCCATGTCGAGGTGCTGGTGCGTGGCATCGGCGGCGTCCGACAGATTGACTTTTGCCAGTTGCAACTGCACCGAGGTGGCGGTTAAACCTTGTGCCAGCGTATCGTGAATCTCCCGCGCCAGACGATTCCGCTCGTTAAGAATGGCGGCAAATTCCGCCTCGGCTGTGGCGCGGCGGTGGGTTTGTTCATTGAGCCGGCGCCGCGCATAAAACATAAACACGCCGCTGAATATGAGCAATCCAGTTACAATAATTCCAAGCAGGATCACGACGTGTTTCGTTGTCCACCAAGATGGAAATTTGAGAATGGTGAGATCGGCGGGCGAGCGGAGCAGGATTTGAAACGATTGCGGATGCCAGAAGCCAATTTCCGGCTGAAAACTATCATAAGAAACCGAACAAATGCCGACGACACAAACCTGACTGCCAACCGGCCAGCCGGATTGCGAGTTTGGATTAGGGGGATGCTTTAGAATCGCTTTGAAAACCGTCCGGTTTTTTTCCAAAGTCAAAATTAAACCGTCAATGGCTGGCTGAATATCAGTTAATTTCGCGGTTATGCTAACTAGGTCGTCTTGACAATTAAACACATTGGAAATATTGGTAAGATTTATCGGGGCGGGCGGGGAACTCTTGCCTACTTTTCGATAAATGGCGTCTTCCAAAACTGGATTTGAATAAATCCGCCCCGGAAAACCAAGCGCTTCAATTTCATCACCCGGCTGCAGTTCGGTCGTTTGGCGGATTTGAATACGCAGTCCCGTGGCTTCATCGCGAATCCAAACCGTGTCGGCTTCCTCCTGATAATCGGATGAGCTGGCCAGACCCGTGGACTGATTCCGTATCTGGAATGTTAATGAGGGGCTTGAGCTGATTACCGTTCCGCGCACATGCACCCGATGTCCGCCCGCGCCGTCTGGCGAGTATTGTAAGAGGCTGGCTGAAGACCGGAGCGGAGCCGCAAATGGATTGGTTGGAGAATCCTTAATTACCGTCACAGATTCACCGGTCGGGATGGCCAAGATGGGGCTTAAGGCCTGACGCTTCTGGTTAAACTGGTAGAGGCATACGGCTTCAATACTTACCTCGGCATCCTCATCAATTTGGGGGTCTTGAGCGCCTGGAATTCTTACCAACACCGTGCCGCCATCCACATCCAGCACCATGCGCCAGTTATTATTATCCGCGCTGGGCAAGGTTGGGCGGCATTGCCGCACCACCCCTGCAATCTGCACATATTGCGCGTCCAAAGCGCCGGAAACCAATTGTTGATAGGTGACCGGTTGTGCGGCAATGGTTTCACGCCAGCCGATTTTTTTCGCTTTGGTGATGATTACGCAGGGCGCAAACTGGCCTTTGCTGGTGACACCTTCAACCGCCAAAACATCCCGCCGATGGAAGGGTGCAAATAGATTGGTCTCCGAAAACAAATAGATGCCGGTGCCTTGACCTTGAAGAATCACCGCGTGTTCTCGCGGCTCGGATTCATCCACCACCACGCCTTGGACATGCACCGGGATGCCTAGTGCCGCCTGCGCCGCACTCAAGTGGAGGATTTCTGCTACATTCGTTAATACCATGGCCGGCGGCGGCGCTAAATCGGCCGACACTACGTTGCAAGCGCCAACGAGAAAAATGCTTAAAGTTGCAGCGTAAAAAGGGTTCACAAAATATGAATGGGTCCGTGAACATTCAATCAAACCAGCGGTTTTTGCAAGCCTTCAAAAATTACCCGTTCGGGTAATTTGTTTTCGCCTGATAGGAAAGTGGACGAAAAGTCGCAGCGTATGTTACATTCTGAATAAGCCCAAATAAAATTTAAAAAATCGTTCGCCAATACCAAGCGAATAATTTGATTAAACAACGTCGTAGCAGCCAGAAAAATGAAGACATCTAAATCGCAAATATCCAACCGGATGAATAATCAAGGCTTCACCTTGATTGAGCTATTGGTTGTCATCGCCATCATCGCAATTCTCGCGGCGATGCTGTTGCCCGCGCTCGCGGCATCCAAACGGAAGGCAATGAGTATTAATTGTGTCAACAACCTCAAGCAGGTCGGCCTCGCCTTTCGCATGTGGAGTCAAGACTATGGCGACAAGTATCCGATGGCGGTTACGGTCGCGGCTGGCGGTGCGAGTGAAAACGTGCAACATGGAGCGACGGCGGCAACTGGTGGTTTGAACCCTAATCAGGTGTTTTCGGTTATGTCTAGCCAATTATCCACGCCGAATGTGCTTCATTGTCCTATCGACACCTATCATGTTACGCCGTCTACCGCGTTTGGTGGTGGTATTGCTTGCAGCTATTTTGTGAACGGTGACGCCAATGAGTCGGATCCGCAGTTGATTGTAATGGGCGACGAAAACATTGGTGCTGCGACCACTGCCAACAGCTCGGCTCCATACGCCTTCGTTGCAACCGCCCTCGCACCCGGTGTGGCTAGTGCCACAGTGGCAAAGGCGTTCGACGCCACCACCTTCACCGCAACGGCATCTTGGGCGTGGTCGCAGGATGAAACCCATCAGAAATCTGGCAACCTTCTGGTGGCAGACGGCCATGCTGAATCCGATAATGTTGTCAAGTTACGAGAAGCGATGAATAGCAGCACTAATAGTATTTTCCCGCAAGGTTGGAACTTCCCGCAATAATTTGTCACATGTTTCAACTGCCATCTTGAGAAACCCCAACATAAAATGAAAAATTTAATCACCATCACTAAGCGCGGATTCACCTTGATCGAACTTCTCGTCGTTATCGCGATTATAGCGATTCTGGCCGCGATGCTATTGCCGGCGCTGGCAGCATCGAAGCAAAAGGCCAAGCGCACCTATTGTTTGAATAATAATCATCAGCTAGGATTGGCTTTAGCGATGTATTGTAGCGATAGCAAAGACTCGCTGCCGCTTCCGAATTATGATGGCGGAAACGCTGGGACGAATGCTACGCCCGGTTGGCTTTATGGTCAAAGTCTCCCAACCACCTCCTATTCGTTGGCGGTGTATAATCTTAATCCGACCGGTTTTGAGAAGGCCAGACTGGCCAGCTTAAAGTCTGGTTCGTTTTGGCAGTATATTAACAACGATGGCGTTTATCGGTGTCCATTGGATTTGCCTGGGAGTGCGACCACATCTTGGGCTACTCGGGGTAATCAAATAGGTAGTTATGTGATGAGTCCTCAAGGGATGGTGGGTGGAGGTATGTGCAAACAATCCCAGATATGGAGCCCGGAATGCTATATGATGTGGGAGCCAGATCAAAAAGGCACGGGTGGGAATTGGAATGATGGTAGTAATTATCCTTTTTACGAAGGTCTTGGCACCTTGCATGTGTCGGGAGCCATCATATTGCAAGCGGGCGGATCTGCCACGTATATTAAATATCAAGATTATTATGCGCAAAGTAATACGCCGACCGCTGGCACCAAAGGTAAGGGTTTAATGTGGTGGAGGCCAACGACCCTTGACGGGCGTTAATTTTTTACCCGAAAGAGTAGGCCATATTCACCCAGAAGAACGTTATGCTCTAAAAGAATCCCATGGTAATTTAAAGCAAGCCCTAGCCATCTACTAAAAACATAAAAGCTATGCCGTCAGTCAGTCTAAGTCGTCAGATAGTGATCAAACCTAAAATCAAAAAACCAGTTATGCACAACCAACCCTGCAGTCGAAATTATATGTCAACCCTCACCCTTATATCATCCTTGTTCGCGAGACGCCTGGGTGGCATCGCCCTGTTGATTGCCGCGCTATTCGCGCTGGTGGGCAGCGGCCAAGCCCAGACCACTGGCTTCGTTGGTGTTTTTGATTTCGGGGCGTCGGCTCCCACGCCGGGCAGTGACGATCAATACTCATTGAGTGGCACGACTCAGGATACTGGCAATTACATTGATAACCAGCGTCCTGGCCAGAGCTTTACGACTGGGTCAAATCCGCAGGGTTATCTCCTTAATCAAATCTATCTTAAAGAGCGGGCCGGGTCGCAGGGCGGTGGCCAGCCACAGTTGACGACTTATAATTTGCGGGTTTATTCAATGACCAATGCCAATGCGGGCAATGCGACTTTGCTCACACAATATGTCACCACCAATCAGATGACTTTCACGTCGGGCGACTGGATTCAGTTTAATGGCCAGACCAATATCCTTGCACCGAACACGGCCTATGCCTTCTCGGTCAATCGTAATGGCGGTGGCGGTTGGTGGACGCCGTCTTGTGACAACACTCAGCCGTATGCGAACGGTAAGGCGGGCAATTATCCCACCGCCGCTTTTGCAACGCCGGGATACTCCTCTGCTGATTTGGCATTTGATGCAGGTATGACTGCTATCCCTGACCCGTATGCGTTGTCCACGACCATTTCTCCGGCCAATCCGGTTTACATTGGTCAAACTGCTACTTTCAGTTCGGCCAGTTTCTTCGGTGCGACAACCTTTACCTTCGCGTGGCAATCGGACGGCGCGTCGGGCGGTTCGACTTGGACTAACTTTCCTAGCTCTACTACTAACACCTATGCGTTGAACACGACAGGTATGACGGCGGGCACTTATCAAATCCGCTTGGTAGTTACTGATGGTGCTGGCTCATATACCAACACGCCGGCCACCATGATTCTCCAGACACCAGTTGTCCCGGGCGGCTCGGTAGCAATTTCGCCGTCGGCCACAGTGGCGGTCGGTTACGACGTGACTATGACCGCCAGCTTGACGGGCACACCAACAATTTCGGCCTATCAGTGGCAATTCTCGGACAACGCCACCTTTACGAATAATATTTCCGGAGCTACCAACCTTACTTACACAATTAACAACGTAGTCGCCACCAACGCTGGTTACTACCGCTTGACGGCCACCAACTTTGTGGGCGCTGGCGCTACGGCTTTCGCGCAATTCACCGTCACCAATTTGGTCTCGGCTCAGGTGATTGATACGGGTGCCAACAATCCGGCGACGAACACCACTGACATCGTGCAAGTGAGCACCACCGGCAATACGCAAAGCCCTGGTGGGTTGAATTATTATTGGCAGGACAACACACCAGCGCCGGGCGAGTCCTTCACCACTGGAACCAATGGCAACGGCTATTTTCTCCCAGCGCTTTATTACAAAATTCAAGGAGCTGCCTCCGGTGGCACTTATACCCTGCGGATTTATTCACTGGATACTGCCAACAGCAACAACGCCACGCTGCTGACAACTTACACGACCACCTACACCGGGGCGTCCACGGTGAGCGGGGACTGGATGAAATGGATTGGTTTGACCAATGTTTTCGCACCGAACACCACTTATGCCTATAGTGTGCAGGGAGCGCGCATGGAAATCTACAATGCCAGCGGCAATCCTTATACCGGTGGTAAAGCGGCCTTGATCGCGTTGGCTGGTGGAACGGGATCGGTGAACTACGGGACATCTTCCGACTTTGATGGCACGTTTGTCATGAAGCTTTCCGCAATTTCCGGAGCTCCGGCGGTGGTGCTGCAAACAACCGTCATTCCGTCGAGTGCGGTGGCGGGCAGCGTGGTAACTGCGAGTGCTACCTTCACCGGTAACAGCCCGCTGGCTTTCCAATGGCAGATTTCTGATTTGGCCACCTTCACCAACAATATTACCGGTGCTACCAATAGTTCTTTGACTTACTATGATGTGGCGACCACGAACGCGGGTTACTACCGCTTGATTTGCACCAATGGATCGGGTTCCGCCATCAGCAGCTTTGCACAGTTGTCTGTGAGTGCGCTGACGGATGTGGAAATTCTTAATGTCGGTGGCGCACCGGCGGCCTCTGGCCTCGATATCTCGCAATTGAGCACAACTGGCAATCAGGGCTCGCCGGCTGGGTTGAACTATTATGACAACAGTGGCAACCCGCCCGGTCAGACCTTTACCACCGGATCAAATCCATACGGATACACGCTCAACAGCCTATACATTGGCATGGGTAGTATTAACGGATCACATGGCTACGGCGTCGTCTATACGCTGCGGATATATTCCGTCTTCGGTGGTAACGCCACGCTGATTAGCACCTATGTTAACAATAATACCGCCCCGGCAATTGGCACCGGAACTTGGACGAAATGGATTGGGCTGACCAATCTTCTTTCGCCACTCACCACCTATGCTTATACCATCAGTGCTAATGGTGGCTACCTACAAGTTGGCAATGCCAACGGTAATCCGTATGCCGGCGGTCAGGTGTGCCTGATTCCGGCGGCCGGTGGAACGGTAAATTATGGCAGTGATGCCAATGAAGATGGAAATTTCTTGGCGCACCTCGGTAACGGACCGGTCGTGCCGGACTTTGGACCGACCCTCACGGCCAACACCACCATCTCGACCAGCGGGCTTTTTGTGGGTGGCACGGCGACGTTGGCTGCAGGATTCAGTGGCATACCGTTGCCGACCTATCAATGGATGTTCACCAACGCCGGTGTGACGGTTGCCATTGCCGGAGCTACCAACTCTACCTATACACTCAGCAGTGCGCAGCTCACAAACACGGGCGGCTATTATTTGGTAGCTTCCAATTATCCGAGCGGCAGCCCGTCAACTTTGGCCAGCTCGGCCGTGCAACTTCTGGTGGCCTTACCGCCGCAGACGAATACGACTCTGGCCACTATCGCGGACGGGCCCTTATACACCGCCTCTGCGCCCACGCTGGGAAGCAATGATGTGGCGCAAGTCACGGGTGGTTTGGGAAATGGCTGGACGGTTCCCACGATTGTATCTAATCTGAATTACTATGTGAACAATGGTCCCGGCCAGATCTTCACCACGGGTAGCACACCGCCGACCGGCGCGGGCTATCCGCTGACCAGTATTTCGTTTGTGCAGGAATTGAGCAGCATCGGTGGCGGTTTAAGCGGGACTCCGGAGTCTTACACGCTGAATATTTATCAGATGGTTGGCAGTAATGCCGTTCTCCTAACGACGTATCAAACCGTCAATACCTTGACCAGAACTTTGTCTGGTTCTACGGATGGTGCTTGGATAGTGGTGGCTGGCCTGACGAATATATTAAGCCCCAACACCACCTATGCATTCTCCATTAAAAATAATGGCACAGGATACTGGAAGTTGGGGAACGATGGAGATGCCTCCGAAGTGGACTACTATGCCAACGGACAGTCTAGCGTTTTTCCGAGCAGCGGTATCGGAGCTGTCAGCTATAGCACGGATCCGACCATAGATGCCGCGTTCGTAGTCGGTGTTACCCCGCTCTTTGCGCCAAGCGTGCTCGTGGATACGACGATTACTCCTGCTGGTGCTTTGGTTCAGCAATCGGTGTCCATGTCTGCGACCTTTAATGGTGCTCTACCGATTAAATATCAGTGGCAATTCAACGACGGTAGTGGGTGGGTCAATATTACGGGAGCTACCAACACCACCTACACCATCGCTTCAGTGACCACTAACAACGCCGGCCAATATCAGTTGTTTGCAACTAATTCGATTGGCAGCGCGACCAGCACGGCGACAACCCTTACCGTGCTTAACCCGACGACCTTCGTGGCCAATTACTCCTATCAGATTAGCTACAGCGGTGCCGGAGCGCTTCCGGGCGGAACCGGAACTTATTGGAACTTGATGAATACCCTGGGTGGTAGCACGACCAGTCTGGCCGATGATGGATCAACGGGATTGGGTGTTTCATTCAACGCTCAGCATATTGCAGACTTCACTTCTGGAGCCACCACGATTGGGTTGTTCCAGCACTATTTGCTGAGTCAGACCGCCACCAATCTGACCTTTAGCTTTAGCAATCTTCCGGCTGGCGGCTACAATGTGGCACTCTACTCGGATAATGGCGGCTATCACGGCTCGCATACAACCTTTGTCATTGGCGGTGTAACGAACACGGCTAATTCGACTACTGATTCTTCATTCATCTTAAATAACAACTATGTCACCTTCACCAACATTGTGGTGACGAATGGCGTTCTCCGTGGCACCTATGCTCGGGTGACTGGAGACGGAGCGCTCAATGGTGCGCAAATCCAGATGGCCTATTCCTTGGCGAACCCGGTAATCAATATCTTCGGCCAGCCCACCGACGTGGTGGTTCCGATTAGTAATCCGGCGAGTGTCAGTGTGGCAGCCTATGGTCCGGGAACTCTGTCCTACCAATGGTGGAGCACCAACCTCGTGACCTCTACCGGTGCGCCGATTAGTGGTGCGACCAACAGCTCCTATTCGATCGATACGACGGTGGTGGCCACGAACAGTTATTTTGTGGTCGTTACTAATTCGACAGGCTTAAGTGCTGTCAGCACCGTAGGCACTATCAGCGTCTTCCTGCCGGACACATTGTCGTGGCGCGGCATAGATGGCACGGACATTACGGCTTGGGATTTGACTTCGCTAAACTGGTCAAACACGGTCGCGCAGGCGGACGGAGTTGCGTTCCTGACGAATGATTACACGTTGTTTGATGACACCGCTGCCAGCTTTGTGGTCAGCAATGCCATAGCTTTGGCACCGGTCAAAGTGACCGTCAATGCTACCACCGATTACTCCTTTATCGGATCTGGTAGCTTGGTTGGTTCGATGCCGCTGACGAAAACGGGCAGTGGCACCTTGACCATCAATAACAAAGACAGCTATACCGGTGGAACGACCGTGAATGGCGGCGTGCTGGCGCTGGCGGCCGGTGGCGGTAGCGGGTCTATTCAAGGTGTCTTGAACATTAATCCGGCAGGGTTGGTTAATCTGTCGGTTTGGGATGCTTTGGGTTATAACTCTGGCGCTTGCGTCTCGACCGTTAACATCTATGGCGGCACGATGACTAACAGTGGTGGTAATGAAGGCTACCGCACCACGTTTAATCTGACCGGTGGCACGATGAGTTCAGGCAGCGGTCTATATTACAATATTGACCCGACCACTGGTGCTACTATCAACAGTTTGGCTACCAATGTGGTTGCCACCATCAGCGGTAACATTGCCTTGCGTGGAAATGGTTTGATTATTTCCACCGCCGCTGGATCGGTGCCTAGCGGAATTGACCTGAACATTTCGGGCGTGATTGATAACGGCGGAAGCGGACTCACCAAGAACGGTAATGGCACGCTCTCGCTCTCCGGTTTGAATAACTATAATAACGACCTCACCATCAATGCCGGCACGGTTCGGATTGACGGAGCCGGTCTGTTGGCGGGCGGTGGCAACTTCTCCGGAGTTATCACTAATAAGGGCACGCTTGTGTATGGAAGTTCGGCGGTTCAGACGTTGTCCGGTGTTATCTCCGGAACCGGCGCACTCACGGTGAGCGGCAATGGCACACTGCGTTTGAATGGCGTCAACACCTATACAAACCAGACGACGGTCAATGCCGGCACTCTCGCGGGCACGGGCACTCTCGCTGGTAAGGTCACGGTCAACTCCGGTGCCACGCTCGCACCGGGCGTCAGCGGCAGCGGCACGCTGACCATCAACAACAACCTTGTGTTGAACTCTGGCTCGACGAACTTGTTCACGGTGAATGGCAGCACTCCGGCGAACACCGCCATCGTGGCGGGTGGCAGTGTGACTTACGGCGGCGTGCTGAATATCGCGTCAGCCGGCACATTTACTGTCGGCCAGACGTTTACCCTTGTCAGCGGTGCAGGTGCAACGAGCACTAGCAACTTTGGAAGCATTCAGGGTAGTCCTGGTTCTGGAAAAGCGTTCACCTTCACCAATGGTGTGTTGAGTGTTATTGCCACCGGACCGAGCGGCCCGGCCAGCATCACGAACAGTGTGAGTGGCGGCGTCTTGAGCCTCTCTTGGCCCGCGGGTCAGGGCTGGCGTTTGCAGATTCAGACCAACAGCCTGACGAGTGGGCTTGGCACCAACTGGGTGTATGTCACTGACGGCACTGTCAGTAGCACGAACATCACGACCAATCCAAACTTGCCGACGGCGTTCTATCGGTTGGTTTATCCGTAAGCAGAATAAAAAGAATTGTGGGGATTGTTTGAGCTGAAGCGGGGTGCCGGCTAATTCGGGTGCCGGCATCCCGCATTTTTTTGAAAATAAGAGCAGGAGTTTTATATGAGCAGATTGAACAAGCAGAATCTTGCGGTAGGTATAAGCGGCACGCGTCTGCTGGGCAGACTTATTTGCCTACTCGCAACGCTGTTTGTGATTGCCAATGTTGTCGGCCAGCCAGCCAGCGGCGCGGTGCTGACGCCAGAGTTCGCGCCGGGCGAAGTGTGGCGTGATACGGAGGGCAAGGCCATCAATGCCCACGGCGGCGGGGTGTTATTTCACGAAGGCGTTTACTACTGGTATGGTGAGTTCAAGACGGGCAAGACTTATCTGCCGGACTGCAACAAGTCTTGGGGCGGCACGCGCGTAGATACCGTGGGCGTCTCCTGCTATACATCCACCAATCTTACTGATTGGAAAAATCAGGGCATCGTGTTGACAGCGGTGACCAATGATCCCCAAAGCGAATTGGATTCCAGCAAAGTGCTGGAACGTCCCAAGGTGATTTATAATCGGGCTACCAAAAAATTCGTCATGTGGGTCCACATTGACACTACCAGTTACTCTGCCGCGCGTTCCGGCGTGGCCGTGAGCGACCAACCAACCGGACCGTTCAAGTATGTGGAAAGTTTTCGTCCCAATGCGGGCGTTTGGCCGGAGAATGTCACCGCCGCAGACAAACTTGTAAGCGATTCAAATCCGCTCGCGCGTGATTTCGAGAAGGGCCAGATGGCGCGCGACATGACGGTCTTCGTGGATGACGACGGCAAGGCCTATCAATTTTATTCTTCCGAAGAAAATCCCGTGATGCACGTCTCGCTCCTGACCGATGACTATTTGCGCCCGGCGGGTAAGTATGCCCGCATATTTATCGGTCGCAGCATGGAAGCGCCGACGGTGTTCAAACACGCCGGCAAGTATTATGTCATCGCGTCAGGTTGCTCCGCTTGGGCGCCCAACGCGGCGCGCTCCGCCGTGGCCGATAATATTTTTGGTCCGTGGACCGAACTTGGTAATCCCTGTGTGGGCAATGACGCCGATAAGACATTCAGCTCGCAAAGCACTTTTGTCCTACCGGTGCAGGGTCACCCAGATACTTTTATTTTTATGGCCGACCGCTGGAACCAATGGGACTTACCTGATTCGCGTTATGTCTGGTTGCCGCTTGAATTTACTACGGATGGCAAACCGCTCTTGCGTTGGCGCGAACAGTGGTCGCTGAATGAGGTCTCACCGGCAAAATCGGCCCACGCCAGCAGCACCCCTGCCTCAACGCATGAGACAGCTTCCACTGCGTCAGGCCTGTAACGGCTCGCGTGAGGATTTTCTACAGTCCGGTTCGCAGACACAAATGGCGTCGTGACGCTCAATAAGAGTGAAACAAATATACCCATTCGAGGGATAGATAAACGCGAGCTTTTACTTTAATATTCGACGACACATGCACCGCGCAAAGTTGAACCACGATCAATTCTTACGCTTGTTGTTTATATGGATTGACCGCAGATTTTTGTGACGAAATTATATAAAGCATTGCTGGTTGGTATTTGTGTTTGTTTGTGCGGCGATGTCCATTCACAAACGCTCACTGACATTGGCGCGTCAACTCCCAAACTTGGCCCAAACGATATCGCACAATTGAGCGTGTCAGGGTATGATGCTGTCCCTGACGGCTTCAATTACTACATAAATAATAGTCCTGCATGCGGGCAGACTTTTACGACCGGAAATTCTTCAACCGGGTATCAACTGGATTCGCTGTCCATTCGGACTGCGAGTGATGGCGGTGGAGAAATTTTCACCATTCCTCAACCTTATCGACTTTGGATTTATTCCATCTCCGGTAGCAAGGCAACTCTGGTCGCCAGCTACACATCACAAAACACTTCAGTGCTTAGCGAAAATGACTGGCTGCAATGGACTGGGCTTTCCTTGCCGCTATTGCCTAACACGGTCTATGCCTACGCCATCCGCAATACCGTTACTTCGTCTTGGGTAAGCCTGTTTACAGCATCGGGGAATCCTTATGCCGGTGGCGAGATTGTCTTGATACCGACAGAGGGTGGGCCGGTTGAATTTGGCAGTAGTCATGGCTATGACGCTACTTTTGTTGCCGGGCTTTCTGTCCCGACCTCGTCGCCACATGTTGGGTGGGAAACATTGGTGGATGACGCTTCGTTCGGTGGCGTAAATGCCTTCACCAACAAATGGAGCTATAATTATCCTTGGGGCACAGACCACAACGGAAGCGCACGGATGAACCAGACCAATGTCACGGTTTCCGGCGGCATAGTGAAACTGACCTCATCTCTCACCAATAGTTACGAGGGAACTAGTAGCAAAAATCCTTATCTGACCATTCGCTATAATTCAGGAACTTTTTATCTCAAGCAACAAATCACCATCAACCGGCAATATCCGGTTTGGGATATTAGCGGACAGTTCAAGGTGCCGACTCAAATTGGAACCTGGCCGGCCTTTTGGATAACCGGGGCAAACTCTTGGCCGCCGGAAAGTGATTTCATGGAATTCAAGGGCAGCACCGGGTGCAATCAAAATACCTACAATGGCAAGTGGCAGGGCAAAATCACTACGGTTGTAGATGCCGAATCGGTTTGGCACACCTACCGGCTGGTTGCCACCTTGAAAGATTCAAAAAAAGTAATTTTCCAATACTACATTGACGACGTGTTGGAAACGGAACAAACGGCGACCACGTTTGTTGATAGTCCATGCTGGTTGATTATTGACTACCAAATGGAAGGCTCGTCCGGCTCCCCGGGGCCAGATGAGCCGTCTTGCTTTTATGCAAAAACCATCGTGGTCAAACGGAAAAGCGCTTCCGCAGTTCCTGCAAGCCCGGTTACCAACTAGGCATGAAGAGGAATTTGCAAAAAATACAATCGCCGAAATCTATGATCATGTCCATAACACGAGGTTTTAAGTTTGCGGTCGTCCTTGTCTTAAGCCTTCTTGGGCTTTGGACATATTCGGCACCGGCGGAGCCGGTGCATCATACCTTTGCCATCGGCACGAATGATTTTTTGCTCGATGGCGCACGCTTTCAGATCCGCTGCGGCGAAGTCCACGCGGCGCGCGTGCCGGCGGAATACTGGCGGCATCGTTTGCAGATGGCCAAGGCGATGGGGCTGAACACCGTCTGCGCGTATCTGTTTTGGAATCAGGTTGAATTTCAGCCGGGAAAATATGACTGGAGCGGACAGGCGAACGTCATGGAATTTTGCCGCATCGCGCAGGAGGAAGGTTTGTGGGTGATTCTCCGTCCCGGCCCGTATGCCTGCGCCGAATGGGACGAGGGCGGCCTGCCATGGTGGCTGTTGAAAAATGACGACATCAAACTCCGCACCCGCGATCTGCGTTTCATGAATGCGGCAACCAATTACTTGCGCGAAGTCGCAAAACAGTTCGGTCCACTCCAAATCACCCACGGCGGCCCGATTCTCATGGTGCAGGTCGAAAATGAATATGGTTCCTACGGGACGGATACCCAATACATGGGCGAACTGCGGCAGGCGATGATTGATGCCGGATTTGACGTCACCCTGTTTGCCTGCAATCCCTCTTACGACATTAAAAAAGGCTACCGCGCCGATTTGTTTCCCGTGGTGAACTTCGGGGCGAATCCTGCCGAAGGATTCAAGGCGCTGCGCACCATTCATCCCACCGGGCCGATGATGTGCGGTGAATTTTATCCGGGCTGGTTCGACACTTGGGGTTCGCCGCATCATCTCGGCAAGACGCCGCAATATCTCGCCGACCTCGAATACATGCTAGCCAACAACGAATCGTTCAGCATTTACATGGCGCACGGCGGCACGACGTTCGGTCTTTGGTCGGGAGCAGATCGTCCGTTTAAGCCGGACACGAGCAGCTACGATTACGACGCGCCCATCAGCGAAGCTGGCTGGCCGACGCCGAAATTTTTCCAGACGCGCGAATTGTTCGCGAAACACTTGTTGCCCGGCGAAAAAATTCCTGAACCGCCGGCGGCGAATCCCGTCATCGCCATCGCGCCCGTTGAAGTGACGCAATGCGCGCCCATTTTTGACAACCTGCCGAAGGCGATTGAAGAGGCCACCCCGCGCGTGATGGAAAAATACGACCAAGGTCACGGCTGCATTTTATATCGCACGACCATTCCCACCGGCCCGGCAGGAACGCTTGAAGCCGTCGCTGTTCATGATTTTGGCTTTGTGTTTCTCGACGGCAAACGAATTGGTGTCATGGATCGCCGCAGTGGAATTTACAAGCTGGTGCTGCCCGAACGGAAAACCTCGGCGATGCTGGACATTCTGGTTGAGGCGGACGGCCATGTGAATTTTGGTCAGGAAGTTCACGACCGTAAAGGCATCCAAACGCCGGTGAAACTCGGTGGAGCAGAATTGACCGGCTGGAAAACTTTCAATCTGCCGCTCGACGACAAGATGCTCGGCAAGTTGAAATTTAGCTCCGTGAAAACTACTGGCCCCGCCTTCTGGCGCGCGACCGTGAACATCGAAATGCCCGGCGACACCTTTCTGGATTTGCGTTCATGGGGCAAAGGCGTCGTGTGGGTCAACGGACATTGTCTTGGACGTTTCTGGAATATCGGCCCGACGCAGACGGCTTACACGCCAGGCTGCTGGTTGCACGCGGGTGAAAATGAAATCGTGATCTTGGATTTGACCGGCCCGGAAAAACCGGAACTGGCCGGTCTGGAAAAACCGATTCTCGATGAACTCCATCCCGAAAAAGATTTTGCCAAGTCGCGTCGTCCGGTTGTGACGCTGCAACTGGATTCGGCCAAGCCCGTGTTGACGGCGCAGTTCGCGCCGGGCGGCAATTCGCAGGAGGTGAAATTACCGGCTCCCGCGACCGGCCGTTACTTCTGCCTCGAATCGCTATCGGCTTTTGACGGCCAGCCGTTCTCCGCGATCGCGGAACTGGTGTTGCTGGATGCGAATGGCAAAGCGTTAAGCCACGAAGGCTGGACGGTCGGCTATGTGGATAGCGAGGAACGCGACAAGGAAGACGGCACGGCGGAAAACGCGATTGACGGCCAGACCGCCAATTTCTGGCACACGCAGTGGAGCGCGGCGCAGCCGAAGCAGCCACATCAACTCGTGCTCGACTTAGGAAAGTCACAGACCATTTCCGGCTTCCAATATGTGCCGCGCCAAAGTGAAGGTGCGGGACGCATCAAGGATTACCGGATATTCGTTGGCGATAACTTGATTCAAAAATAGCTTCTAAAAATTTATCTCATGCGTGTATTCGTAACGGGTGGGGCTGGCTATATTGGCAGTGTTGCCACTGAACAACTAATCAAGGCCGGTCACGATGTCGTGGTGTTTGACAACTTGAGCCAAGGCCATCGCCTCGCAGTTCACCCGCTCGCCAAGTTTATTGAAGGCGATCTGGCCGATGTGAAAGCCATTGCCGAAGCTTTCCAGCAAACCCATCCCGAGGCGATCATGCACTTCGCTGCCAAAAGTCTGGTGGGCGAGTCAATGCAAAGTCCGTTTTTATACCTTGGGGATAATGTCACCAACGGGCTCAATCTCCTGCGGGTGGCCATGGACTATGGTGTAAAAAAATTCATCCTTTCATCCACCGCCAACCTGTTTGACCACCCGGAAAAAATTCCCATTGATGAGACCGCTGCGATCATTCCGGGCAGTCCTTATGGCGAATCAAAATATATTTTGGAACGCTTCCTGTTCTGGCTGGAGAAAACACATGGACTGCACTACGCCTGCCTGCGCTATTTCAACGCGGCGGGTGCCACCGAGGAACGCGGGGAAGATCACAACCCGGAAATGCACCTCATTCCCATCGTGCTTCAGGTGGCGCAAGGCAAGCGGGAGAAGGTAACGGTATTTGGCACTGACTATGAGACGCGTGATGGCACTTGCATTCGCGATTATATCCACGTGGCCGACCTTGCCTCGGCTCATATACTTGCTTTGCAAGCGCTCGACTCCGGCAGCCGCACTTACAATCTTGGCAACGGTAACGGATTCACCGTGAAAGAGGTCGTGGAAACCGCGCGTAAAATAACTGGTCACGCGATTCCAATCCAAGTGGGAACTCGCCGAGCGGGCGACCCACCGAAGTTGGTCGCCGGCAGTTTGAAAATCCAGACAGAACTCGGCTGGAAGCCAATTTATCCAGATTTGCACAGCATCATCGAAAGCGCCTGGCGCTGGCATCAGAAATTTCCCAACGGTTATCCAAAATAAAATCTAGTCGTCATTTAAAAAACTATGCAAGCCATCCAACTTCAATGGATTGATTACACCATCCTCATCGCTTACGTCGCCTTTGTCATCGGCATCGGCTTGGCGCTATCGCGTTACATGAAAACGTCGGCGGACTTCCTGACGTCTGCGCGTTCAATCCCAACGTGGGTCACCGGCCTCGCGTTTATTTCGGCAAATCTTGGTGCGCTGGAACTCGTTGGCATGGCCGCGAGCGGCGCGAAATACGGTATCAGCACGGCGCACTTCTATTGGGTCGGCGCGATTCCCGCGATGATCTTCCTCGCCGTGTTTATGATGCCGTTCTACTACGGCTCCAAGGCGCGCTCCGTTCCGGAATATTTGAAAATGCGTTTTGACGAACGCGTGCGCGCACTGAACTCCTTTGCGTTCGCCGTGATGACTATTTTTGCGTCCGGTATTTCGATGAATGCGCTGGCGAAATTGCTCCACTCGCTGCTGGGCTGGGATTACAACTTCGCTTTGTTTGTCAGCTCCGGCGTGGTGCTGCTATACGTTTTGAAAGGCGGACTCACCTCGGCGATTTACACGGAAGTGTTGCAGTTCTTCATGATTGTGCTCGGCTTCGCGCCGGTCGTTTATCTCGGTTTGAAAGATGTCGGCGGCTGGCATTCGATGAATTCCGCGCTGCAAACCGTCGCGACGAATCCCGCCGCGATTTATCTCAAAGACGCCGGCACGACTTACGCGCCGAACGCGTGGACGAGTGCCTGGCAACCCGTCCTCGCCGGTCCGACGCACAATCCGATGGGCGTGGATTGGTTCGCGATGATCTTCGGTCTCGGCTTCGTGTTGAGCTTTGGTTACTGGTGCACCAACTTCCTCGTCGTCCAACGCGCGATGGCCGCGAAAAACATGACCGCCGCGCGCAACACACCGCTTGTCGCCGCCGTGCCGAAAATGTTTTTTCCGTTCCTCGTCATCGTGCCCGGCATGATTGCCGCCGCGCTGACCACGTTGCCGGATAAAGGTTATCGCATCCCGCCGCCGGTCATCGCGCAGGCGAATTACGACAAAGCCATCGCCGACGTTAAAAATGCCAATGGCGCTGACGCCGTGAAAATCATTGGCGACGATTTGGGCAAAAAAGTTGACGCGGGCAAAATCACTTCGCTCATCGCCGCCAACACCGCGAGCAAACTTACTAACACGCAAATCCAACAAGGACTTTACAACAGCGTTGCCGAAAACGACTACGACGGCGTGATTCTTTCGCTCGTGAAGAAATACTGCCCCGCTGGTCTGCTCGGTCTCGCGCTCACGGCGTTGCTGGCATCCTTCATGTCCGGCATGGCGGGCAACGTGACCGCGTTCAATACGGTGTTCACTTACGATATTTATCAAGCCTACTTCGCCAAGGGCAAGAGTGACGCGCATTATATGTGGGTGGGCAAAGTCATTACGGTGGTCGGCATTTTGTTGAGCATCGGCGCGGCGTATTTCGCCTCGATGTATAACAACTGCATGGACATCATCCAACTCGTGTTCGGCTTCGTGAACGCGCCGCTGTTCGCGACGTTCCTGCTCGGCATGTTCTGGAAACGCACCACAGCCACCGGTGCATTCCTCGGCCTGTTTTGCGGCATCGGCAGCTCTGCGCTGTTCCACGCGCTGACCATCGCGCAAGGCAACACCCCGGGCATCAAAGGTGGTTATCTCAAAGTCGTCTCGACGTTCCCGAGCGAAATGGCGCAGAACTTCTGGCTCGCCGCATTCGCGTTTATCGCTTGCTTCACGCTGACATTAGTGATTTCGATGGCGACTGCGCGCACGAAGTCGGACGCCGACTTGAAAGGCCTCGTCTATTCGCTCACGCCCAAGATTGTGGACAACAATGCGCCAATCTATCAACGCCCTGCCGTCGTCGGCGTGGTGCTGCTAATCGTGTGCATCATCTTAAACCTGATTTTCTGGTGAACCAAACCAACAACCTAAACTAAAATAAATTTATGGGACTTGATATCCGCTGGCCGATTGGCCTCATGTTCACACTCATCGGCGCGCTGCTCGCCGGGTTCGGCCTCGTCAAAGGTTCCGAATCCGTTTCGCTCGGCATCAACATCAACCTCATCTGGGGCGCGGTGCTCCTCGTGTTCGGCGTGCTGATGCTCCTCGGCGCCATCAAAGGTGGCAAAACTCCGCCGTCGGCCTGAACTGATTTTAAGCGACTAGTTTTTCCATGACCTCAACTTCAACCTGACAAATCTGGCTGACCAACGCCTCATCCCGTCACAACTATGAAACGACTCTTGATAACTGGATTGCTGGGTCTGACCACCGCCAGCCTCATCGCCGCACCCGCCGCCAAAATTTCCGTGGACGTGGCACATCCGGTGCACGCGATTTCACCGACGCTGTGGGGCATTTTCTTTGAGGATATCAACCTCTCCGCCGATGGCGGCATTTATCCCGAACTCGTGCGCAACCGCTCGTTCGAGGACGCGGACACGCCGGAGAGCTGGACGTTCACGAGCGCCGACGACAACAGCGAGGCGACCATCAGCACGGCGGACGTGCAGGCCAAGCCGCCGATCCCGCCGCTGAATCCATTCAATCGCAAAGCGCTTCGTGTGAAAATGGACGGCGCGTTCTCACTGGTCAACGAAGGCTACTGGGGTATGAACATTGTGAGCGGCGACGGCTATACTCTGAAGTTCGCTGCGCGTTCAGAAAATTTTAACGGCAAGCTCACCGCAAAAATTTTGAGCACGAACGGCACGGTGCTCGCGAGCGGGGAAATTTCAGGCGTCGTCGGCAACTGGGATTATCACACGCTGGATTTAACGGCGAGCGGCAGTGACCCGCAGGCGAAGCTGGAAATTTCCGGCGACGGCAAAGGTGTTTTGTTCCTCGACATGGTTTCGCTGTTGCCAAAAAAAACGTGGAAGGATCATGGTCTGCGTCCCGATCTCGCGGAATCGCTGGACGGGTTGCATCCGAAATTCCTCCGTTTTCCCGGCGGCTGCTGGGTGGAGGGTGACGACTTTGCGCACATGAATCATTGGAAGAAAACCATTGGCAACATTGACGTGCGCGAGCCGAACTGGAACATCTGGAAATATTTTGCCACCCAAGGTCTCGGCTATCACGAGTATCTCCAGCTCGCGGAAGACCTCGGTGCCGAGCCGTTGTTCTGTGTCAATGTCGGTATGTCGCACAAGGAAGTCATTCCCCTAGGTCGCATGAACGAATGGGTGCAGGACGCGCTCGATGCGATTGAATACGCCAACGGCCCGACGAATTCGCTTTGGGGCGGAATGCGCGCCGCCGCTGGCCATCCTGCGCCGTTCAATCTGAAATATCTGGAAGTCGGCAACGAAAATGGCGGTGTGGCCTATCGCGAACGCTGGCCGTTATTCGTGAACGCCATCCACGCAAAGTATCCTGAAATCAAGTTCGTCGCCAATCACTGGCAGGGCGGTTATCCCAGCAGCCCGAAGGCGGACATCGTGGACGAGCATTTTTATTATTCGCCGGAATGGTTCATGTCGCACGCAAACTATTTCGACAAATACGACCGCACCGGCCCGAAAATTTTTGTCGGTGAATTTGCGGTCACGGAGAACTGTGGCCTCGGTAACCTGCGCGGCGCGATCGGCGAGGCGGCTTTTATGACCGGCTTGGAGCGCAATTCCGACCACGTCATTATGGCCAGCTACGCGCCATTGCTCGTGAATCTCAATCATCGCGCGTGGAATCCCGACCTCATCAACTTTGATAGCGCAAACTGGTATGGGCTGCCGGGATATTATGTTCAGAAAATGTTCGCCGAAAATCGCGGCGACGTTTCGCTGCCCACCGCCGTCGAATCGCCGATGACGGAGGAGACCGTGAGCGGTGGCCGGATTGGTGTCGGCACTTGGAACACGGCGGCGGAATTCAAGGACGTGACGGTGACCACGCCAGACGGAAAAGTTTTGCTCGCCTCGGATTTTACAAAAAATGCCGACGGTTGGAAACTGCTTGGCGACGGCGCAGACTGGCAAGTGCGCGATGGCGCGTTGCGGCAGGGCGCAGAAAAGGAATTCATCCGTGCGCTCGCCGGCGACAAGTCGTGGACCGATTACACCATCACGCTAAAGGCGCGGAAGATTTCCGGCGCGGAGGGTTTCCTGATTATGTTCCACATCGCCAAAGACGACGGGCGCCTTTGGTGGAACTTGGGTGGCTGGGGTGACACGGATGATTCCATCGAAGCGACGGGTGGACGCATTGACTCCAAACACGGCCACGTCGAGAACGGACGTTGGTATGATCTCAAACTTACCGTTAGCGGCAAAAACGTGAAGTGCTGGCTCGACGGCAAATTGGTTCACGACCTCGACTACGAAAGCGGCGGTCGCGTGACGGCGCTTTACGCCGTTGCCGCCACAGATAAAAAAACTGGTGACGTGATTGTAAAAGTCGTCAACGCCAACCCCAAGCCGCTGGCGACGGAGGTGGATTTGTCCGGTGCAAAAAATCTTACCGGCCACGGCACGGCCACCACGCTCACCTCGGCCAGCGGCGACGATGAGAATTCGCTTGCCGAGCCGATGAAAGTTTCGCCCAAGACCGAACCTGTGACATTCAGCGGAACAAGCCTCACGCGTTCGTTTCCCGGCAATTCGCTCACCATTCTGCGTTTAAAAACTGAGAAATAAACCGGTGCCATGCGATCCGCACTATTCTTCTTATTATTTCTATGAACCTCCCAGAACTTTCCGCTCACGTCGCCGCTGTATTTCAAAAACATTACGGTCGCGCGCCGCGCTGGATCGTGGCTGCGCCCGGCCGGGTCAACGTCATCGGCGAACACACGGATTACAATGACGGATTTGTTTTGCCGATGGCCATTGAGCGTTACGCGATCATGGCCGCCGATGCGCCGCTGCCCGGCTCGGTTTCCG